>SDBS01002542.1_pt1 | contig 18210 bp, 11 predicted proteins | sample 2277091 | NCBI WGS metagenome assembly SDBS01 (sample SAMN10404972, study PRJNA504765) | marine sediment metagenome | isolation source: marine sediment core GS10_PC15, 163 cmbsf | place: Arctic Ocean: Southern Knipovich Ridge | collected 2010 | reverse complement strand
AATGAAAAAACCCTCAATGATGAAAAAACCCTCAATGATGAAAAAACCCTCAATGATGAAAAAACCCTCAATGATGAAAAAACCCTCAATGATGAAAATATTGAATTAACTGATGAACAATTGGAGGATGAATCTGAATTAATTGAAGCTTTTAAAGAATTAAACGATGAAGAAAATAATGTTGAAAATAAAAATTCATTAGAAGATGATTTGGATTTTGGTAATGATGACATTCTTAATAGCAAAGATGCATGCATAAAAGCTGTCAAAAAACTCCCCGGCGTAGGAGAAGCAACATTAAACAAACTAATTAAATCGGGATTTTCTAGTTTAGAATCTATTGCATTTACACCCCCAAAAATAATACAGAATGAAAGTGGGTTGGGGGAAAAAACTACTGCTAAATTAATTAAGGCTTCTATGGAGATATTAAATATTGGTTTCAAATCTGCCGAAGACGTATGGGAACATCGAAAAAATATCGCCCGAATTACTACTGGTAGTCAGGAATTAGATGATCTACTCGGTGGGGGTATCGAGACTGGTAGTTTAATCGAATTTTTTGGGGAATTTAGAACTGGAAAAACCCAAATTATGCATCAGTTGTGTGCAAATGTTCAACTTGCACGCGAACAAGGAGGTTTAGAAGGGCGTGTATTATATATAGATACAGAAGGAACTTTCCGTCCTGAACGTATAATTCATATGGCTGAGGGACTTGACTTGGATTACAAGAAAGTGTTAAAAAACATAATATTTGGTAGAGCTTACAATTCTGATCATCAAATTCTCTTAATCAAAGAAGCTGCGAACCTTATTAAAGAAAAAAATATAAAAATAGTTGTAGTAGACTCTCTTATAGGTCACTTTAGAAGTGAATATATTGGCAGAGGAACCTTAGCAAATCGACAGCAAACTATTAATGCGCATTTACATGACTTATTGAGATTATGTGATATTTTTTCAGATTTAGCGGTTGTTGTCACAAATCAAGTTCAATCTAAACCTGATGTGTTCTATGGAAACCCTCTTCAAGCTGCTGGAGGAAATATAGTTGCACATGGATCAACAATAAGAATTTTTTTAAGGAAAGGTAAAGGAGAGCAAAGAATCGCTAAAATGGTTGATGCACCACACCTACCTGAAGGAGAAGCTATATTTTCTATAACTGGAAATGGAATTACTGATTAAAGCGTCAAGAGAAATTAAGAGATTAAATTCTTATTTTCCAACCAACCCTCTGAGTAAATTGGATTTTACTCTCTCTATTCATTTGATTTATGATTGTATTTATTATTTTTTCAGAGATAGTAATTTTTTCGTTAACAGCTCTCTCCAAGACTGCCTCAATTAGTATTTTTAACGATCTTACAGATTTTTCTTCAAAGAGAATCTTTAAAACAATCCTTTCAATTTGATTTTTCAGATTTATTGGAGTATTTAAGATACGTTCTTTCTTAGTATCAATTAATTCTCTACTCTCTTTATTCGTCTCTAAACTTATTGTGTCAAATTCTACTCTTTCTAGCTTATCTTGTATCTCATTAAATTTTACAATTGCCTTTCCTTTTTTTTTTACTTTGTTTTCTTTCTCTTTTTGTTTTTTAATAAAAATAAAACTTATTACTATTAGCAGAAAACCAATAATTATAATTAAAAATCGATTTTTCAGAAAAAAAATAATAATTATTGAAAATTTAGAATTCTATTAATAAAACCTATTAAGAAAAAAAATGTAATTAATGTTTTTAATTCCTTCCAAAAATTTTGAATAATTCTAAAAAAACATCTAAAAAACTTAAAACAGATTTCAAAACAAATACTTCATTCTTTAAGGAAAACGAATTGGAAATATATATTTTTAGTGATATATAGTAAAAAAATTTGGAAAAAAAAAAATTAAATTAGCTTTTCACATTCTTTAGATTTGTTTGTTAATCTTTTTACTTCTTTTGTCATATCGGTAACCCCAAGTTTAAAGATTTCTGAAGCTGTTTTTGAAGATGCTTTATATTTTTGTGCTGCTTCATTATAATTTTCTGCTTTTTCTGCTACTTTCGCTTCTTTTTCAAGAATTTCCATTTTAATTTTAATATCTTCGATCTTAGTTATTCGAATAATATCCTCTAATTCTTGACATTCTTTTGAAAATTCCCAATCAGTCGCTATTTTTGCTGCATTCTGATAACTATTTATAGAATTCTCGTAATCCTTCTTTTTTTTTGCTGAAAGAGCCTTCTTTCTTAACTTTTGAATCTCTTTTTTAGCTTTTTTAATATTATCAATTAAAGGAGCTTCTGGTTTTGTTTCAACGGGAGCAGTAACAATTTCACGTTGTTCAGTTATACTGGAAAAATATGCCTCTCGCTCTGCGGGACCTTGTTGTGCTAAATCATTAATTAATTTTTGTTTTTCCTCTGGTGATAAGTTAACTAACCCAGATACTCTCTGGTCAATAAGATTTATTTCTTGCTGAGATATTGGAGGTACATCAATAGCAGATATCTCAATTGGTTTTAAAATTCTCCGATCTCTTAATTCTTTAATACCCATGAAAATTTCTGCGGTATCCTTGCTAGTTTTTTCAGAAGCTTCTTTTAAAAGAGTAGCAATAAAGAAGAAATTTCTCTCTGAATCTTTCATCAAGTCTTCCGCGATTTTTAATACATCTCGAGAATGAGGTTTTTTTAGAGCTTTCATATTTGAAAATTCATAAGTAAGTTCGTGGGGTAGTATAATTGATGTATTTAAGATCTCATCAATAATAGTTCCAGCACTTCTAAATATGTCTAATTGCCCCCTCCAATTAGGAAGCTCAGCAGCATATGTTTTTTCAAAAATATTTATAAATTCCATTGTATTTTCCCGTAAAATCAAAGAGGCTTTTTTCCCTAAAACTAACGCAACTCTGATAAATTCCCCATCTGATAATAATAACATTTTTTCACCGTAAGTTACTTCGTTTAGTTCTTCTTGCATCACTAGATCCTTTCCAAAACTACATATTGCTGAAATGAAACCAGATATCAGATCAGGATCAATCACCTCTGACCCGAACGACTTAAAATAGACACAAGTACCTGTTCCCTTATAGAGAATTAAAATATGTTCTAAATTAATAGCATCATCGAATATCGTTTTTACTTCCATTAGAATACGAGCTTTCTCACGTTTCTTGGGAACTACAACTCCTCTATAAACCGCGAATGAACCTCCGGCTGCGCTAATTGTTATTCCAAATATTACCAAGTAAGTTAAAAGGACTTCAAATGAGATTCCAGCTGATCTTGCGGGTTTAACAGTAAAATCTGAAAATGATGTTAACGTACCCTCATAACTAAATTCACCTTCTAAAGTGAGGCCTAAAGATAAATTTTGTGTATTTGAGGGAAGTGTGAATTCAAACACTACAATTCCAGTGCTATTTGTAGTTTCTGTTATTGGATTTATTGGTATTCCATTTATAATTGGTGTAAGAGTTACAAGTGCCCCTTCAAGTGGTTCCGTTGGAGAGTTAAGAATAATTGATACATTAAAGGCTATCCAGAAATCTTCTCCTGCTCTTACGTCTTCTAGAAAGGAGTCTACTGAAACATTAATACTATACCTTGGTAATATGGTTAAATAAAAGCTAAATGACACACTTTCAAAATAGGTTCTAGTAATTCCTATATCAAATTGATAATAACCCGCTGTTAAATTTGCTTGAGTTAGATTTAACGCACCAATAAAATAACCGTAGGTATCATTTACAGAGTAAAAAATAATACTATTATTTATAGTACCTGTTATACTGGTATTATTAAGATCCATATAAGTAATAGAATAAGAATCCATATGATCTAATACTAATACTCCTCCGAGATCATCATACGTTAAGTTAAATCTAATATCCAAGTCATTTCTGATATAACTTGTGTAATTGTATGCTGTATCATTGCTAATTAAAAATCCACCTTCATCAGATAGTGACATAAGTCCAAATGTAGAATAATAACCTCGTAGGTAAAAACGCATTTGTGAACTTGAAGCTCCAACATAATTTGAATTTGGGTTGATAGTAAAGCTAAAATTATACCAACCAACACTTAATCCATATATGCTTACATCTAATCGATAGTCTCCCCCACCTAAATGAACTAAAGTATAATTATGGTCTGTTGGTCCTCTACCCCACTCTGTAACATTTACTCCGGTATTATCGTATACTATAATATTTGCTGTTGTTAAGATACCAATTCCTGAACTTTCAATTAAATCTGTAAACGTGAATGTAACTGATTGATTTAAACCTGTATGACGAGCAGGTGTAGTGCCTAATTGTAAACTTTGAATTTCAGTTGTTGCTGGATTAACTATGCCTTGTAATCTAATTACTTGTGTTTCATTACCTTGAGCTGTAATACTAAAAATATAGGTATATGAGCCAACATTAACGCCACTCGAATCTATAGTAACCGTATAGTTTCCATTTCCATTTTCATCATAATCATCAATAAAATTACGGTTACTACTTTCGAAACTTATAGTAGCATTATTAATTGCATTTCCGTCAATGTCAGTATAATTAAATGTTACTGAAGTGGGCTCCCCTCTCCTTATAGGATCTAAAGAAAAAACATTATTTGCTCCCATTGTAGCAGGAATTATTGGTATTATCTTAGTTACCACAATTATATCTATTGTTATATTATCATATCCTGTGGTATGATTGAATTGTGTAGCAATAACTTGAATTTCATTGTGCCCATAATCAAAAACATTATGACTACAATTTATTGTAATGTTATAATTTCCATTCCCAAGATCTGTTATTAAACTAGCATTAGCTGTAGAATTGATATAAAAATCTCCATCAACTTTAACTGTAATATTCGCTCCTGTTATACCTTTTGATTGTTCAACATCATGATAATATGCTGTTAAATTAAAAACATTATCAGATTTATATTGAGGTATTGGAGATTTTAGAGGAGTAGTTATATTCAATGTAGTATTTCCGATTATAATAGGATCAAGTGATGAGTTACTTTGACTTTCATAATATTGTTTACTAGCATTAATTGTTAAAACAAATTGCCCGTAGTATTTAAAAATTGTATCATTACAATTTATAGTAATATTATAATGCGTTCCATTGCCTATCATATCAAATCGAGTTGCATTGTCAATAGAACTTAGATATGGAATCCCATCTACGTCTACTGTTATTTCTGCTCCATTTATCTTCTCATTTCGAATTGTGTCGTTGTAATATGCTGTAATGTTAAATATATCTTCTGATCCATAATTAGTTTTATTTGGATACTTAGAAACTGTTAACGCTGCTCTACCTGTAATATTTATATTAAAACTATACGTTTGGTTATAATGATATGATTTATTTACAATCACTTCAATAATAAAAGGACCATAACCATCATCAGCAAAAATATCATCTGAACATTGTAGTGTTATATTATATTTTCCAGAGGTTAAATTATCAAATTGAGTAGCATTGTCAATAGAATCTAAATAGAGACTTCCATTAACTTTTATCGTAATGCCATATTCATCAATAAAAGTTTTATTTCTAACATAATTCGTAAAATTTGTTGTTATATTAAACATCTGGTCTGAATAAAATTCAGTAGTAAAGGGATAATAATCTGTTGTAAAATTAGTTTCTGCTAATATTACGATATATAAAACTTTACTCTGGTTATAGTGAAAAGTTTTATTAGCAAAAATAGTAATGTTGTTTATACCATAAGGATTAAAGTCAGAATGATTACAATCTATTTCGATGTTATAGAGACCATAATTAATATATGTTACATTATCATTTACACCGCTTATAGATTTATCATTGATTTTATATTGAATACGTGCATTTGTTATATTATTACCCCGTCCAGCATCCGTAAAGTTTACTGTTATATTAAACAAATCACTTGCATCATAAACTGTATTTTGATTTAGATCAATAAATTCTAAATCAGTTTGAGCAACAATTGTTATATTTTTTTCCCCATATCCCACTTCTGTTCCATTTAACCAAGTTAATTGAATGGGGTATACTCCATATGCGTCTCCTGAAACCGTTTTTGCAATTGTCCAATTTAATAAAGAAATTTCTGAACCACTATTAAACGTGCTATTGTATTTAGTGTAATTCAGTACTGAATTTAAATCATACACGCTTAAATTAAACAATCCATTATCTTGAGAAATATTAATTTTTAGAGTAGTGTTAAAATGTATTGTATTAGTATAGTTAAAGGTTTGAAAGGTATTATCTAAAAGATCAAAAGTACCAATTGAACCTATTTGATTTATTGAATCTATTAATATATACCAATATCCATTACTTCCGTTTGTAATACATATTTCTCTAAAACCCCCTCCAATGGATCTATTATAGGAATAGGAAGTCATTTCCTTACTCGGGCTTCCATTAAAAACTTGGTATGTAGTATAGTTCCATGACTCAGGAACAGTAAAATTTATTGATGAAGAGTTGAAAAGATTGGCATCAAAGTTAGTAATTTTTCTGGAAACATTCCAAGAAACCGTTGATGATGAGGTAGTTACTGTAAATTGAGTGGTTGCGTTTAAATCATCTTTAGTGTAATTAATTTGGACTTGAGTAATGTTGCATTGAACGTCCCACCAATCAGCAGAAACATTGTAATAATAGGAACCTGAATCGCTTCCATTTACATTATAAGATTCAAGATATCCTGAACCCCAATCTGTATCAGAAACTTCTTTATCATCAATTTTTAAACCAATTTCTGTTGGCTTAGCTGTGTTATTTATTGGATTTAAATCAACTTTTAAAGAAGCATCTTCATTAGGTAAAGGCCACCAGGTTGAACTAAAATATCTCCAGTTTCGAGAATCATCCCCATTAGATTCATCTTCAAAATGATAATCTATATCATCACCAAATGGATTGAAATATCTTATATCAATATAAAAAGTATTATTATATGTATTTGATGTATCTAAAAATGTATCTAGATTTGTTACATTATACCAAAACATAGGTGATGAAGCTGGAACTGCAGATGCATAAGAATGTATAGCTGAATATATAGCCGATTCAGGCTCATGTGTCGATATTGAAGCATTATATAAATCAACAGTTATACCTCCTCCTACAGTTGAAGAAGATAAAGCTATAGAAAAATTATCTAAATAACAATCTCCTAATACTCTAAACGAAAAAGCATAATGTGAATTACTAAGAATAACCTTAGAAGCACCTGTTTCATTTTCAATAGTTAAAGTTTTATTAGGAGCTGTTATATCCTCAACAGTAAATTTAGCATAACTAGAATTAAAATTTGCATCTTGAGGGCATAACACAGTAAAATTATTCCCATTCACAACCGAAGTGTTAACAACAGTATTAAACGTGTTATTAATATAAGATTGGTGTAAAGCCATATTAGTATTATTACCGGAACCTTCAAAAGTCTGAGAATAGCTTGAAGTTTTAAGTTCACCTAAAATTTCATCATCGAATGTTGTTAATTCTTCATCAGTCGTAATATCTTTACTTTTGTTATCCTGAATGAAATTCTGAGCAAATAAACTGGATGATAAAAAACATAATAAAATAAGTAAAAAACCCGTTTTTCTCTTTCTTTTCCTAACGTTTGTATACCTGAACATAATAAAAAAAGTCACTTTCTAATTTTTTATTTTTATAATTCTAATGATTTTAATTATTAATATTTTTGAGGGATAATTTTGATAAATCTTTTTTTGTTTATTTGAAATGTATAAATTGCATCACGATTTATTCCTATAAATATAACTAATATTTGAGTGTTTATTCTGATATTACCTTAACAATATTATACAATGAAAAGCCTTCCTAGTTGTCCGTAAAAACAATAATCATAAATGAGTTCAATGAAATATAAAAAATATATAAAATCCTTAAGTTTATTTACTTACCTTTTCTCTATTTTTCAGTATTATCCTTGCATCTACACAAATTAAACCTTTTTCATAGATAAACACTGGATTTAAATCCATTTCGTTAATCTCTTCATGTTTTACAACAAGATCAGAAATTTTCATCAGAGTTGCAACTATTGCATCAATATCTGCTTTAGGTTTACCCCGATATCCATCTAATATAGGAAATCCTTTGATCTCATGAATCATCTCACTACAATCATACTCAGTCACAGGCGCAATCCGGAAACTAACATCCTCTAGAAGTTCAACCAGGATGCCACCTATTCCAAACATTAAAGCAGGTCCAAATTGAGGATCTGTTGTCATTCCGATGATGAGTTCTGTTATTGGCTCATCTGCCATTTTTTGGACAGAAATTTTCTTTTCTTTCTGGGTTGGAATTTCCAATAATTCATCAAAAGCTTTCGTAACTTCCTCTTTTGTTTTCAAGTTCAGTTTTACTGCTCCAGTATCAGATTTATGAACTATATCTTCAGCGATAAGTTTCAAAACAATAGGAAAACCTATTTCCTCTGCTGCCAATAAAGTTTCATCTTTTGAAGCAGTTAATTTCTGAGCTGGTGTAAGGATACCAATCTCTTGTAACAACTCTTTAGATTCAAATTCAGTGAGAACTGTTTGATTTGAGTCTATTTTATTTTTTAAAACTTCAGCGATGTTCATTTCTATTATTCTCGTTTATAATTATTAAACTATTAAGTTCTAATTAGTTAATAGAATTATAATAAAAATTTAAAATTAATTAAAAAAAAATAATCAGATAAGAGTTCTCCTCTTAAATAAAAGTTATTTCCTGATTTTTATTCCTTTCTTCTTTCTAAGTCTCCATTTTCTAAGTTCATCAACGACTACTACACTAAATGCTCCAAGGAAAAGTGTAATCCAATATTCCCAATGCAGCAATGGTACCACATGAAATGCTAGACCCATAGGTGTAAAAAGAATTAATAGCTGTAAAGCGAGAGAAATTCCAGTAGCCCAAAATAAAAGCTTATTTGGAAATAACCAAAATGGTTTAATGTTTGAAGTACATGAATAAACAAACAATAGTTCGCATACTACAAGGTTTGTAAATAGTATTGTTTGAGCTAGCGATATTGCATAAGCACTGTCGAGTGCCGTTAGACGCGGATCAATTCCTGCATCGATCCATCCCGGAAGTAAGACTCCCCAGAGAAGTAAATAAAGCGTAATATCGGTGATGGAAGTATATATTCCAAGAAGAAGAACTGGACCCTTAATTTCAGGAAGTAATCTAAATCCTTTACGAGGTTTTTCTTTCATTACATCCGGATCAGTTGGAGTGAATCCCAAAGCCATCGCGGGGATGCCATCTGTAGCGATATTTAGCCATAATATTTGAAGCGGTATTATTGGCAGAGCAAAAAACACGTTTGGCATTAGTTTCATAAAAATATAGGCTGTGAGTATTAAGAATATCTCATCAAAGTTAGTACTTAGCATGTATCTAAAGAAACCTTTTGTAGTCTCAAATATGCCTCTACCCTCTTCAATCGCATGGACGATCGTAGCATAATTATCATCAATTAATATCATTTCTGAAGCTTCTTGCGTGACTTCGGTACCCTTTAATCCCATAGCAACACCAACATGAGCTCCCTTTACAGCTGGAGCATCATTCACACCATCTCCCGTCATTGAAACTATTAAATCTAACTCTTTTAATCTCTTCAATATTCTTAATTTATGTTCAGAAGTAACCCTAGCAAAGACATCGACTGTTTTAACTTTCTCACGGAGGACATCATCGCTCATTTCTTCTAATTCTATACCAGTTATCGATTCGGTTGACTGAGTTAAACCAATTTCATGTGCAATCGCCATCGCAGTAATTTTATGATCTCCTGTGATCATAATAGTTCTAATTCCCGCCATTCTAGCTTCTTCAATAGCATATTTTACCTCATCTCTTGCGGGATCAATAATTCCTGCTAAACCGAGATATATATATTCCTTTTCAATGTCTTCTTCTTTATAATCTTCGCCCAGTGGTTTATAGGCTAATCCTAACACTCTCAAAGCACTTTTTGCAAATTCTTCATTCTTGTTTAAAATTATATCTCTTACTTCAGCGATTGGTTTTTCCTGTCCATCAAGTACAGCTTTAGATGCATTATTAAGTAAAACATCAGGCGCCCCTTTTATTAATGCATAATTCTTGTTTTCTATCTTAGTAACTACAGACATCATTTTTCTATCTGAATTAAAGGGAATCTCATAAAGTTTCTCTGATTTAGTGTCTAAATCCATTTTCATAGCTAATACTTTTAATGAAATTTCTGTAGGATCTCCAACAACATCTGTGTCCTTCGTTCCATCATTCTTTAGAGACACATTTGAATTATTACAAAACATGCATGCTTCAAGAAATCTCTTAAGGAAATTTTCATATGAAACTGAAACTTGCTTTCCTGAATCATCGATAATTTTACCATCAAGAGCATAGCCAACTCCCTCTACATTATATACTGTCCCTCCGAGAAAAACTTTTACAACTGTCATTTCGTTTTTTGTTAAAGTACCAGTTTTATCTGAGCAAATCACATTTACTCTTCCTAAGGTTTCAACAGCAGTTAATTTTCTTACTAAAGCATTTCGATCAGCCATTTTCCTCATTCCAATACTCATAACTACGGTAATTACTACAATAAGTCCTTCAGGGACAGCGGATACGGCTAAACTTATTGAAATCTCAAAAGCTTCTATTAATTCTCCTGAAGGATCATCACTTCCAAAACTTAAAATAAGAATTAATTCAACTACAAAAACAAGTGCACATATTATTAGAATAATTATTCCTAATAACTTCCCAAATTTATTTACTTCTTTTTGGAAAGGACTAAGCTCTATTTCCTCTGATTGTAAGCTTGCAGCTATTTTTCCTACTTCTGTTGTCATCCCTGTTCCAATAACAATACCCTCTCCATTCCCCCTCGTAATTATTGTATTCATGTATCCTAAATTAGTCCTATCAGCTAAGAGTACCTTCTTCTCTACAGGTTTTAACTGTTTCTTAACAGGTACAGATTCCCCCGTTAAAAGCGCCTCATCAACATACAAAGAAAATTCTCTATAAATCCTAACATCAGCCGGAAATTTATCTCCTTCTTCAAATAATATTATATCTCCTGGAATAACATCTTCTACCGCAATTTCTAATACTCTTCCATCCCTACGAACTTTTGCATAATGTGGTGCTAATTTTTTTAAACTTTCAAGTGATTTCTCTGCGCTATATTCTGAACGAAATCCTAATACCGCATTGACTATTAATATTGCTACTATTACAATAGCATCTGTGTATTGTTCAGGCCAAGCTTCAGCGTCTGGTTGTAAAGATTCATACAAACCAATTATAATAGATATTACAATTGCAAATATTAAAAGGTAAATAAGGAAATCTTTAAATTGCCCTATGAAAATTTGCAAAGCAGTTTTTCCCCTTTCTTTTGTTAATTCATTTTTTCCAAATTTTTCAAGTCTTCGTTGAATCTCATTTTCCGATAAACCTGTTTCTATTGAAGTCTCTAAGTTTTCAGCAACTTCTTCAAAAACAACTGAATGTGCGTAAATATTTTCTAAATCCTTCATTATTGTATCATTTTTTTTTTTAGATGTTTATTTAAAAAAAACACTTATAAACTAATTATTAAGTTCATAAATTTAAATTCACACTTATAAGTTTTCAAGAAAAAAGTGAATTGTAATTATCAATTTATATATTTTTATACTATTTTATTTCCTAAAAAACAAAAATATAAAAATTAAAAATAAGATAAATTTAATTAAAGTTAGTTTTTAATATTTGATAAAAACCAATTTTAAATAATAAATTATTTTCTTCGATTCATATGAGAGTATCGCGAGTTTTCAGGTTGATTTTTCGAATTTTTATTCTCCTATTAACCATATCAGTCTCTATTATAACAGTTTTTGGATTTTTATCTGCCGTTTCAATATTGGAGCCCAACTCCGAGGGCCAGGGAAATATAAATGTTGATCTAGATAATGCCGAATTTAATATTGATTTTGACATTTTTTTAGGTGAAGTTAATGAGTTTAATTTTTCTATACCTATCGATATCACAAATGCCGGATATTTTGATTTAAAAGACCTCGAGATAATGGTTGAACTTGGTATAAGATACGAACATATAAATTTAACCGTACCTGGACAAAATGATTTGGTCTCTAGGAAATTCTTCGAAAATGAAAATATGCTCGGTACAGTTTTACAAGGTGAAACTGAATCTTATATTCTTACTGGAGATATAACTAATTTTATTCCAGAAAATTTTCCTGATATAATAACTGATATTAATTGGAATAGAACACCAGAACCCGATATCGAATTTATGTTAAATATTTCTGTTAGTCTCACTTATACATTAGGATTACATGCTCTGGCATTTGGTATTTTTAATCACCCAATAGCAAATTTTTCTCTACCAACAATATGAGGTAATTTAAATGAGTGGAACAACAAATATGATCAGAGGAATAATCTTTACATTAATTTATATTTCAACTACGATTATTATTCCTTTCTTAGTATTTAGGTGGGTGATGACAATAAATTTAGCCCTACCTAATGAAGAAGGGTTTCTTAGGATCGAAATGACACAAGAAAGTTATGAGAGAATTATTTTTTGGATTATTGCTTTAGGATTACTTATTAGCGGTTGTGCTTTTTTTTCCTATTCTTCTCCAAAAGAATCAATTAGGAGAGGTGTGTTTGCTTTAATACAAGTTCTTGTAAATTGTTTGTATTTATGGAGCTATAAATTTTCTGGGGCTAGTGAGATAATATTCAACATTGATATGCCTCGTTTTTCTGGATTCGTATTGTTGAATCTCCAACAAATGATTCTGATATATTTAGGAATTTACTTTTTAACTATTGTTATAAAGTCATATGATGTAATCGATTTTATAATAAATAGAAAAAAAATTCGAGAAAATAGAATGAAAGAATAAAAAAAGGGGTAAAAATTGATATTACAATTATATAATGAAAGTTTACAACCAATTGCAGATATTATTAGTTTAATTTTAGCGTTTCTACAGCCTCTGGTGGTTCCAATCGGCGAGTACATGGTAATGGTTATTCAGGTTGCAATGGATTTTTTAAATCAATATTTTGGGGCAGATTTTATGTTTTATATTATTATTTTTGTGATACTTGTAGTTGTTGCTGTTATTATTAATATAATATGGCCAGGAGATAAACCTAGTTCAATTATTTCAAATGGTCTAGAAAAAACGGAAGAAGAAAAAATCGAAGTATCTGAAGAACAAGATATCATGGATAAGATTAGACGATGTGTAGATTGTGGAAATCCAATTGGGGAAGCAGATATTTGCTCGCTATGTGGGGCCCGTAATTAAAACTTGAAATTATATTTTTAATATCATTTTTTATTTTATGTTTGTAAAGGCAAGGCAATTCAACAACTTTTTTCTATAAATAATTGGAGATTAATCCTCCAAATTCATCAATTTCAGTCATAGTTAAAAAATAGTATTAATTAGATCTATTTTATTAAATGAATAACATTAAATTTAAATTCTGTAACTATTCTAATTAAGAATATATATCATTTTTTTATTAGTTAAGAAGCAAAATGAAATTCAATATAAATCCCGAATATTACAAACAGAAAAAGGATCTTATCGAGGAGTTAAATTATTACAAATCTGTCATTTTAAAGAAGATAAATGATGGGGAGATAAATTCAGCCACGGAAAAAGTTAATTCCGCAAAAATATTAATAGAAGAACATCAAGATTCTTTTGATTTAGAAAAACAACGACTTGAATTTAGTGATTTAAGGGATAAAATAACGATTGAGTTACAAAAATACAGAATAATCTATCAACGGCGGTTTAATAATCTTTTAAAAGAGAGACTTAATGAATCAAATTTAGAAAATTTCTCGAAATTATTAGCAATGTTAAAAAATGATATTGACCATAATTTAGATAAATATAATTTAATGGATATTAGTGCGAGTATCTCTAACTATTTCAGGTTTATAAAAAAAATTTACGAAATACTTAGTTGTTATAAAGTTCTAAATTACCATGATGCTTCAGGTAAAATTTTTGATTTTGTCAGAGATATCAAATCCGAAGATTTTCCAAATTTAAAGGTTTTAATCTCATCTATTTATAAAAATTTAATAAATAATAGACTATTTGAGTTTTCTAGAGATTGTGATAAGCTATCACTTTCTGATCTTTCTAAAAGATTATCTATAAACCAGAAAAGATTATTAGATTATATTGCCCTGCTCAAAAATCAATACAAGAGTCCAATTAAAGATTATATTCCAACAACACAAGAAGTTATTTTTAAACACCCAGAACTTTAAAATTTGAAGCACTCATAAAGCTCTGTAATAATCTGGTCATAAAATGCTAGTATGCTTTATGCATTTCCATCTAAAAAAAAAACCCTCTTAATATTTGTACCATAAATTTGTCTAGTAACATCTAAATCTTTTTTAATATCTTCAATTTCTCTTATCAAAAACATTTTTTGTAAATTAGATATGCAAAAATCGCATTTGAAGCTGCAACCTTCAGTCACTTGAATTAAAAGTGAATTTGCTTCACTAGGTGGACGAAATATTGGCTTACAATAATAAATTTCTCTACCTTTTAACATTGCTAATTTGACAATACGTTAATAACATCAATTTATTAAGTATTTTTTTAGGAGTGTTATTATTTTTTCTCTTCTTCATTAGCGTCTTTAGGTTTTTTTGGGCAAGAATTCAAGTGGCGTCCAAGTCTTTGAAATTCTCGTGAGCAATAGGGACATTTTTGTTTCACTCCTGCTTCTTTTCCATCTGTACCAGCTTTCTCACTAACTTTTTTTTTCTTTTTTTTCTTAGATCTAGTTGGTAAAAGGTCTGCTATGCTAGCGTCTTCGGGTGCAAACTCGCAATTTTGAAGATGTGAAGAAAGATCATCAAATAATTCACCACAAAAAGAGCATTCGACTGAGGTTATTTCTCCTGAATCTTCAGCGTCAGCTTTACCTGCTTTTCTCTTTTCGAATTTTAAAGGCATGTCTTCAATTTCTTCTTCAAATTCATCAATAGATAAATCAATTTCGTCGTCATCTTTTATTTCTGCAATTTTAAATTCTTCTAATTTAATTTGTTTCTCTTTAATTTTCTTTTCTGCGATCTTTTTACCTTCTTCATATATCTCTGAAAATTTACGATTACTTTTAGCTGGGTCATACAAATTGCATACTTGACAAACATAAGCTCGGGTCCCCAATATTAATTCTCTAGTAGGGCAATAACATAAGGATTGAAGACTGCTACTTATATCACCTTTCGGTTCAAGAGATTTACAAACTATTTTTCTTGAAAATTTAATTTTCTGTTTTCGACGTGGAATGGTGATCACCAAAATAAGTATGCAAATTAATTAATCCTAAAATTTAATTTTTATGGATAGTAGTTTAGAAAAATTAAATTCTTTAAAATTTCGGAACAAGATTTAAAAATTATAACGTAGATTTCTGAGATCTGCAATAATCCTACTTTTCAATTCAGTGTTATTTAGATTCGGAATTAATTCATCTACGATATCTCTCAATTCTACAATTTTTCGTATGAGCAATTCTGGTTTATTCCAGAATGATGTTCTTAAAGGATGAATTTTTAAAATTGCCTTATTATAATTTTCTATTGATGCGCGATAAAAAAGACAAGCATTTTCTAGTTTATTAAGCCTAGTATGATATATTGTTCCAATTTTGTTAAAACACATTCCTGCTCCAGCAAAATCACCTTCCTTCTCAAAACATATAGCAGCATCTTGAATTTTGTTTAAACCATCCTCTAAAACATTATTATCTCCTTTTTTTAAAAGTAGATATCCAATAATATAGTTTGCTACTCCGATATAGAAAAGTTGATTATGTTTTTTAGCAAGTTTATATAAGTTATTAGCAAACTCATCTGCAAATATTAAATGTTCATTTAAAATACATTGTTGTGATACAATCCTTAATAAATCTAAAACTCTATCGAAATCTCTTATTTCTTTATATTTCTTAATACCTTTTCTAAATTTTTCAATTCCCGAAAATGCATCTTTGTTTGTAAACGCTTGATTTCCTTCATATATTAATTGCTCAGCCTGTTCTTTTGTTCCTAATTCTCTTCGATTCTTTTTATCTTTAATTTCACTATAAGAGAAGTCATCTACATTAAAAGTTATCTCTTCATTCATTGGAATTTCTGTTAAAAATTCAGCTTTAGGAAGGGTATCTAAATCAGGGAAAATTATTGGAATCCTTTCGTTTTCATGAGGTTTTACTTCAAGATCTTCAAGAATGTTAAGATTTGTTTTAGATTCTTCACCATATGCTGATTGTAAAGGTTTTCCAGCAGTCACTAAAGCTGATAGTTCAGATAAAACATTCGCAAAAAAAAATTTGTTTAATCCATCTACAATACAATCGATTTTATAAAAATTCTGGGAAAAATCCTCAGAATTTACATCTACGTTAATATCCTTTAATCGGTAAATCTCAAATCCAGTATCATATTTAGTTATCGTATGTTCAACTCCTTCTTCGGATAGAATTTTTTCTTTTTTTTCTTTTCCTAAAAGTGTGTGGTCGATAACTAATCCACAAAAATCAGGATTATTTATTTGGAAGCTTAATTGGTTTAATATATCGATATCTGAAAAAAAGAGTCCCAAACTTGGATGAGAGTGAAACCAACCTACCATATAAGTTCCTTTCTTTTCTTTATCTAACTTATCTTGGATCTCTGTTATAAAGATATAGTGTCTCTGATCCAATTGCACATCAGTAGAATGCCCGTATGTCAATGCTTCGGCATTCTCAACATAAACATAATCATCATCCGTATATCCTATTAATATTCCATAAATTTCCTTCCAATCTTCTTTTGGAATTGCACTATTTGCATACCTGCTACTATATAGAATAATAGTTTTATATGCTTCCGCTTTGAGAATTATTGGTTTTTCAGATTTCTCTATCCCAATTTCTTTTTCTTTCTCTTGTCTTGAATTCCCTACATCTGATATTTCTTTTATATCTTCTCTATCGTTTGTATTTCTTCTCTCTTTTTCGGACATCAAGTTTAACCTTATTATTCTTCACACAATCTATTTTTGTCATTATTTTTTTTCTTTCTCTTTATAATCTGAATTTATTATTAGTTTTTTCCTTAAATTCAATAAATTAAAAATTCTTTTTTGTAAAAATTATGTAGCTAACATATTTTATATTTATCCCAGATTTTATAATATTTTTTTTAACTTATTATAGGCTTTTGGAATAATTAATTCTAAAAAGATTTGTTTGATATCATTTCTATGATAAAGATTTAAAGTCATCTATGACGTATAATTGTGGTAAATCGTCGTTAATTTTTCTACTCAAAATATGATTTGGTCTATGTGAAATTTTATCTTTTTCATATTTTAGAAATGGAATTATATAATCCTGTACAATAAATGGATCAAAATGCCATGCTTGGTTTTTGTCGAATCCCATACATTTAAAGCGTATTTTCTCTACAAGATCTTCATCTCGATCAAAAAATTCCATTAATATTTCCTTTAAGAGAATTGCGTATGCTACTAATTGTGGAATAGATTTTAGAAATTCAGTCTTGCCACCTGGTTTTAAGTCTAGTATAATAATTTCATTTGATTTTATAAAAATTAAATCAATATGACCTGTAAAAAATTTCTCGGTTTTCAACACTTTCCATACAGGAATTTCTTTAGCTACAATAAAAGGTTGATGTTCTAAAAGAAAATTTTCCACAATTAGGTGAGTATTTTTTCCAAGATTTTCTTTCTCTTTTATTTGATAATTTTTTTTTGTCATATTAACGATAGAATAAAGCTCAGATTTTTTCTTGATTTTTTTTATTAATTTTTTGTCACGAATGAAATAATTATCAATCGTAGAGGTTTCGAAACAATATTGTCCTTTATCTCCAACAAATTTTAATATTGATGCTCTTTTCTCCGAATTAAGAAAAATATCAAATAATTCTAATTCATTTTTTTCTAATCTCAGTATCAAAGGAAGTAGAACTCTAAATCCTCTTTAACTGAATCTTTTTCTATAAATTTTTATTTCTAATTTTTATTGTTTAGCGAATATTTTTTTCTATTTGCTTCCAGTGGAAATCTAAC
>SDBS01002541.1_pt1 | contig 18210 bp, 31 predicted proteins | sample 2277091 | NCBI WGS metagenome assembly SDBS01 (sample SAMN10404972, study PRJNA504765) | marine sediment metagenome | isolation source: marine sediment core GS10_PC15, 163 cmbsf | place: Arctic Ocean: Southern Knipovich Ridge | collected 2010 | reverse complement strand
CGCGATGCCATTGAACTCTACAAGAAACTTGTGAAGCCGAAGAGGCTACCAAAGAAACCCGAGACGCCTGTCGCTGATACCAGTATGGCCGACGTCTATCTGACGTTGATTCAGGATCTTCTCACCGACAATCCAGCCGACGAACCTTGTTGCCCGCTCTGTGACCGCCCGACCATGCGTTCATTACTCCAAGCAAGGATTAATGTCCTGGCGGAGTTCCTGGACAAGCATCAGGGAGCGGCCAAGGACTACGAAGCCGCGGTCAAGGCCAAAGCTGAGTATGAAGAGTCGCTGAAAACGATGACAGCCAGGCTCGAAGAGTTGGGCAATCAGGACAACGAGGTTAAGCTGCAAGCGGGATCGGAAAACCTGCTCGAGGAGTTGACAATCGAGCGAGACTCGCTGCAATCAGAGATCGGATCGCACGCCCTCTACAAGCAGGCCACAGCAACCTTCGAGCAGAAGCAGGAAGCCACCAAGGAGTATGCAGCCATAATCGAAGAGTGCAACCGGATTGACGAGTGCCTGAAGGACGGCGGCCCGGTTAAGGCTGCCATAGCGGCCGGTGGCGAGCAACTGCCGATCAATAAGAAGCTCCTGGAGTTGTGGGGCATGGAGGCCCTGCAACTCACTGATACCGGAGAGATCACGCTCCGCAACGTGAGGATTGAAACGTGTAGCGACTCTGAGAAGTACCGGGCGTCGTGTGTCCTGGGCATGGCGCTGGCGCAGTTGTCCGAGATCGGCATTGTGGCTCTGGATGAATTCAGCGTCCTCGACGGCCAGAACAAGAATCGATTCATGTCGGCGGTCAAGGATTGCGGTCTTGAAACGGTGCTGATATTCGCGACCGATCTCAAGGATTATGCCAAGGAAAAGATACCCGATTGGATAACGGTCTACACTGTCGATCAAGGAAAAGTCCTGCAAGTTTGAATCTATCCCCTTGCGACGGGGCAGTGACTGGTAAGAAATGATCCATAAGAAAGGAGGTGTCCGATGTGGCTCTACCAGTAATGGAGTCTACAATATAACGAGGGCGGCGGCAACGGGATACACACATAGTCCGCCGCCCGCTAAAATCAACGCGAGCCGAACACGCACGGACGATTGAACGGGCATGAGGCCCCGGCTCGCTTTAATATTGAAAAGGAGAATGACATGAACAAAGAACTGAAAGAACGTATTGTCCACTTCATAAACGGTGCTAAGACAACTATCCCTGGCAACGTTCCGAACTGGCTCAGGCAAAATCCCAGCCAAACCATGTACGCCCGCTTCAAGAATAATCTTCAAAAAAAGAGTTGACGCCTGATCTTCGGCGGGTAAGATTGTGATTATGCCAAGACTAAAGTACATGCTAAATCGTTTGTTCGGCCCAGCGGTGCATACCCTCCGTGTGCTTTATCTTGGCAGACCGCTGGGCTTATTTTTCTTGCAGGGAGGCACTAATGTACGGCAAACACTTCGAATCAATGTACACAGGATCAATGTTCGGGGCCGGATTCCCATTATTCGCCGTCTGGGGCTATGTCATCAGCCACGCCAAGGATGGTATGGTCGAACTCAATCCAAGTCTTCTGGCAGCAATCTTCGGCGAGTCAAAAGATACTATCGCCGCGGTGATTGAGCGGTTATGTGAGGAGGACGCCGACAGTAGGACACTAGATGAATCGGGGCGGAAATTGGTACAAATGGGCCATTTTGCATACCGAGTAGTGAACCACGACAAGTACAGAATGATGCGAAATGAGCAAGATCGGCTTAAATATCAACGCGAGTGGGATCGTGAAAACCGCCCTAGTGGTCATAAAAGGGTGAAGTCCGACAAAAAGTCCGACAAAGTCCGACAAAGTCCGACCAGTCCGACCCATACAGAAGCAGAAACAGAAGCAGAAACAGAAGCAGAAACAGAAGCAGAAACAGAAGCAGAAAAGAAACTACCTTGTGCAAATGAACAGCGATTTGCACGGTTCTGGGAAGTTTGGCCTAAACAAGTTGACAAGGGTAACGCAAAGAAAGTCTGGAAGAAGCTTAACCCATCAGAAGAATTGACGCTATTGATTATTGGAGCAGTAGTCGCCCAAACAAAAACGGCGCAGTGGACGAAGAATAATGGCCAATATCGACCTGGCCCTGCGACCTGGCTACGTGCCGAGGGGTGGTCGAATGACGTTGGCGCCATGAACTATGGAGCCGATGAATCAAAGCCCACCACCCAAGGATACACCCCCCCACCAGCCAATGTAGGCTCAGACGGCAAGACCGCCGGCCAACGTCTACGCGAACGTATCGAGAAGCAACGCGATGATAGCTAAATTCAAAGATATTCCACAGGATCACAAAGCCGAAGGCTCCTTGATTGGATCATTGCTTATCGATCCAGGGAAGCTATCCACGGTTCGGGATGTGATTTCAATGAACCATTTTGTGACGGGCCAGGCGAAGGCTATTTATCAGATCCTGCTCCGGCTGACCGACGCTGGAGAGGCGATCGACGGAGTATTGATTCATTCGAAGTTTCCAGTCAGTGATCGGGACGTGTTGTTTGAGTATATGTGCGCTGCGATGGACACCGTCCCATCAGCAGCCAACCTGGAGTACTATGCCCGTCGGATCAACGATAAATACATCGAGCGGGAGTTGGCGGACCTGATCCAGCACGGCAGAGAGACTATCGGCGACGATCTCATAGATATTGGAACCAAAATCGAGACGTTGACGGGGATAGGAGCTCAGGCTAGTTGCTACAGCACCAACAGCGAGGGCATGACGGTCGCGGACATGATCCGCCGGTTGTCGCAGGAGTTGACGAGCGGTGGCGTTAGGTCAGTCAGTACGGGGCTGAACGCATTGGACCGGATCATTGGCGGCGTAGGTCAAGGCCAGTTGATCCTGGTAGCTGGAGCAACGTCGATGGGCAAGACGAGCCTACTGCTCGACATCTTCATCCACCTAGCCAGAATCGGGCAGCGGCCGTATTATTATTACCTCGAGATGCTCGCCGCCCACCTTGGCCAACGCCTCGTGCAGAATATAGCTCGGGTGCCGAGGGAGTTGGTAGAGGCTGGGGCAATGTGCGTCGATGAGACTATCAAATTGACAGAGGAATGGTCGGCGTGGATTGAGCCGCGGCCAGTGCCAGGTATTGCAGGGATTATGAGAATGGTCGGCGCCCAAAAGGCCAAGCGAGACATCGGCGCCGTGTTCATCGACCATATCCAGAAGATCAATGCCCCAGGCCGGGGCAAGGTCGAGCAGATCACCTATGTCAGCAATGCTCTGAGCCAGATGGCGTGCGACTTGAAGATCCCAGTTATCGCCGCCTGTCATGTAAACCGCGAGACGCTACACCGTGAGAATCACCTACCCAAGCTTTCGGACTTGCGCGGGTCCGGTTCCCTCGAGAACGACTCCGATATTGTGCTGATCGTTCACCGTGAAGACTACTACCGCGAACAGAAAGAGGAAAACCCCGCCCTGGACGGTGAGGCGCAGTGTTACGTCTTGAAGAATCGGCAGGGCAAAAAAGGTATTGCACAATTGACATGGCTCCCGGAATATTGTTCGTTTTCGGATCGAGCGCATGACTCAGATATTCCCTTTTAGAGAGTGAGGTAAGAAATGACAGAAGCAGATAAGCAAATCACAAGATGGTCAGACCCCGGCGAGCGTATGGAAGCTAGATGGCTCGAATGTCCATGGTGCCGTACGATCGGAACGATTAAGCATGAACCTGAGTGTAGTAAACCGGGCATGGAAAAAAAGCGGTCCCTGACGACACAATTTGGTCCGTGTTCCTATGGTGTATGGGTTGGAAAGCTCCGGGACCAACTCAATGGCAAGGGCGGAAATGTGCTCGTGAAAACCAATGATGCTGGGCTAGTAGCACTATTCGACGCTTGAAACGAAAGTGAGATTGTTATGAGAACACAAGCTCCAATGGACATGATGATTCTTGTAGGCTTTGGTACGGCTGTTGCCACCAAGGACGGGGAAGTAGTGTATGACGGGGAAAAGGCTTGGCACGAAGAAGACGAGGAAGCTAAAACTCTTAAAGACATCGAAGCGATGGCATTACTGGAACCTCATTGCGATTGGCGGGTTGTACTACACGGGCCACAGGCAGGGGAAACCTTCCAGCGAAGGGGAATAGGTAAGTGGATACGGATCGAGTGGAATGCAGGATTTGCGTAAAGATGAAAGTGAGGTTATGAAGTGATACCCGAACAATACGACATCAAGGTAATAATCCCCGGCGAGCCAAAATACGAAATACGTCATGGCCAGCAACTGCGCCCCCGGAAAGATACAGGGGTCAAAGTGAAGATGTCGGACGGCGAAACCGTCACACTCTACCGGCTAAAAGATTTATACATTCATAATTACGACCCAAATACGGCCGCTAAGAAGGACATTCGGCGACTGTCTACATGTATGGCTCCGAGGCCAATATTTGACTGCCCGCTGCGGGTGGACACTATTTTCTATTACGAACACCTCAAGGGACACTACGGTACTGGCAGGAACGCCGGTAAGTTGAAAGCCTCAGCGCCAACCTACAAGTCTACGAAGCCGGATCGTGACAATGCAGACAAGATTTATCTCGACGCATTAGAAGGGCTGTTTTGGGTAAACGATTCTCGCATCTGTGCCGGTGAAATCCTCAAGCTGTATGCGAAGATACCAAGAACGGAAATCTATATCACGAAGCTTGCCGAAAGAGTCGAGCAAGCTAATGAAGCTAACTTATTTTAAGGGAGTATTGGAAATGGCAAAGTACACGACATTGACAGAGGTAGCAGCGGCGTTCAAGTCCGGGGAATTGGACAAGACTTATAGGGTAATGATTGACAAAGGTGGGTGTCAGTTATCGCTGGACCAAGATGGACCGGAGGAAACCGAAGATGAACGATATGACCATTGCCAGGGGTTGTTCGACCGTGAGTATGATGACTGCGTTGAGGAATTGATGAAACTTGCAGGAATCCCGTGCAGAAGTGTTTAGCCTGCAACCTCTCGCCTCACGGGGCGCGAGCTTATGAGCTAATCGAAATGATGGTTTAAGCCGAGAGGCGAAAGGAGTATGAAAGATGAACGAAACACAATGTGAAATTGCGGAATGTTCTGCAATCAATACAGCCATGAGTGGGTTGGATCAGGCTATTCTTGAGAATTCAGAATCGGTAGGTGAATTGGTAGCGAGGATAGACCCGGTTCTGATGTCGGAAACGCCCCCGCAAGTAGGCGACGGCGCAGAGAAGGAATCGCATGAAAGATGCGACATAGAATCGCGATTGTACTCAGCAACAGCCAAAGTTATCCAAGTGACGAAAAATGCCAGACAAGCCTTGGTCCGCTTGCAACTTTGAATCAAGGATGGCGGCCCGGACCTGGAAGGGATTCAGCCGTGAGGGCCGGGCCATTTTTTGAAAGGGAGATACAGTGAATGAAGAAATGACCGACAAACTCCACGAGGACGCCGACCTTAGCAAGATGATAGCAGATCGCTATACTGCACAACAGAAACGCTTAATCATCAGCGCGGTTCGATCTCACCAGCCTAATACTCGCAAGATTGTGGACGACTTAAAATATCATGGCGTGATCGCAGAATCAACTTATTGGAAAGATGTCCGATGCCACGAAGCCGTCCAGGCAGCTATAGAGCTATCACTGAAAGATGCGACCGACAAGCTCCACGATGATTGCGAGAAGGCGAAGGGCGACCAGCTTCAACACATAATCAGCGACGACGAGTTCTGTAAGATGAATAAAGTTGGCGAGCAGGTGATGGCGGAGGATAAAGAGCCACAAGCGATAACACCATTGAAGCAATGGAAACAGGCACGGCAACGCCTTAGAGACATGAAGCGCCAAGCGGACGATCTTGATTACTTCAAGAGCATCCAGGAGCAGATACACTACCTATTGAACCTCGCCGATAACATCATCGACCGCCAAGCCGAGCAACTCAAAGCCAAGGACAAAGCGATAGCCCTATTGAACTCGATGGTATGTGGTGGCGAATCACACAGCGACCACAGCCGGCAGACTGTCAGCGAAGCACTGAAAGGAAAATGATGCCAACCTTAATAATCAGGTTCCGCGCATTGAAGTCACATTGCACAACGCTCGGAGGCAATAAATATCTACTGCCCCCAGACATGAAGGACGACCGATGGGGCATTAACCATTTTGGCGGCTGTGAACCAATTACCACGGCGCGGGCAGAGAAACTTATAGGTCGCATGGAAGCCATGCAGGCACTGAAAGGAGCATGATGGGAACTGGAATATCATATTGCGACGAAGTCCTGAACGTGTGCGTAGGCTGCTCGCCGATCAAGAGCGGGTGCAAACATTGTTGGGCGGAGAAATTGCACAATCAGCGGCACAAGGCGTGGTTCGAAGGTAGGTGGCCGGACGCTCCGAAACAATACCATAAGCCTTTCTCGGAGATCCAGCTTTTACCTGATAGGTTAAAACAGCCCCTTCATTGGCGCAAGCCCCGGACGATCTTCGTGAACTCGATGGGCGACACGCTTCACAAGGACGTTCCGGCTACGTTTATTAACAAGATGTGGTCGGTGATGGATAACTGCCCCCAACATACATTTCTTGTTTTCACAAAACGTTTCAAGCGAGCAAGAAGCTTGGCGTGGTGGCCTAAGAACGTCCGCCTGTACTTCTCGGCGTCCACGCAGAAGGAAGTTGACGAGGCCGTGCCGATTCTCTTGCAGATACCTGTTGCCGTGCGGGGGCTGAGCCTGGAGCCGTTGTTGGAGTCAGTGAGCATATCTCAGTGGGTCTATCCGAACTCATGTGGCTGTACAGAGGGGGATGTTACACGCAAAGGCGACGAACGGTTCAGATGCGTACATTGTCGTGACAGCCTTGCTGTTTGTGAACTCGACCACATAATCGTCGGCTGCGAATCAGGCCCGAAGCAACGACTCTGTGACATCGAAGATATCTGGAACATTGTACATCAGTGCAGCGAATCCCGCACGCCGGTCTACGTCAAACAGATCCCCATAGACGGCAAGTGCGTCACTCTCAAGCCGAAGACTAGAGCAATATGGCCGGCGTGGGCCAGAAGGGAAATGCCATGAGCGAGAATATAATATACGAACTGCAAGTTGGAGATATTGTGATACTTGAACATTCCGGCCCGAACTGGCGTGTTGTCCCCGCCAAACCCAATAACGGCCTGGATGTCATATTGCACCCCGGCGTTACGATCATAGACCGCTTCTATCGAGACTCACAAGGGAAGAGAATCGTGTGCTTGGAGCAGGACGAAACTGGCGACATACACGAGATCGAAGAAGGTGCCACAATCACGCGGGCATTTGTTATTAAGGAATGACATGGCCAAGACAAACAAAACCTTTAAGTGTCATGGCTGCGGCCATGAATTTCCAGAGGATCAAAAACAGATAATAGCGTCACAACCAAACCATAGGAATAGAAAAGGTTTGCAGGCACATTCTTTTTGTACTGCTTGCGGAGAGCGGAGATGTCCTTCGGTTGCAGTTGAGGCGACAGAACAACTCGATCCACTTGACGAATTAACGATGTATATGTGTACTATGGGATTATCTGTAAGCCAAGCAATTAGAAGATATTCCAATATACATGGGCTACCAAAAGGATTTTGAAATGAAAGAACTCAAAGACATTGGACTCCTAATGACGCCCGCCAACGCTACGGCGATACGCGAAGATCGCAAGGGCATGATGCGACAGATGCAAGGATTAGAGATAATCAATTCTGATCCGGATATTTGGACGGGTTACCGGAAGCACGTAAGCCGCAATTGTTGGACATTTTACTGCGGCGATGGACACTCGCTTGAGACTGTCAAGGCGCCCTACACCGTCGGCCAGCGTCTGTATTTGAACGAGCCTCACTACGCCTTTGGACTTTGGGTGCCCGATGGCTTGACAAAAACCGGACGCCCAGCGTGGAGATTCCGATATACTGCGCTGGAGACGGTATTCTATTTCGCCGATACGCTCCCAAAGAGCATAGCGACCAACCTCAAGCGAAATACCGACCGCAAAGAAGGCTGGTACGAACGCCCCCCCCTCTTCATGTTCAAGGAGTTCGCCCGGACGTGGCTCCTGGTTACGGAGGTCAAGGCCCCGGAGAGGGTGCAGAGTATAGACGACGCAGACGCTATCGCCGAAGGTGCATTGTTTGGGCACGATCCTTCAGGGAAGTGTAATTGGGCAGACGGGTTCGCAAGGGCATGTTTTTGCAAGCTCTGGGACTCCATCTACGGCGCCGACAAGGCGAAATCATGGGACGCTAACCCCTGGGTCTGGCCGAGTACCTTCAAGAAGATTGAACATGCACTGTAGATTCCGAGTCGACAAGGAAGTCGGCAGGTATTGGCTACCGGAGTGTATGGGCGGGGCTGCTTATGGGCCTCACGGTTGCACATGCCCATCAGGAGAGAATGTGACTGAGGATATTGAAGAACGAGTGGACCGTTTAGAGAAACAAGTCAAGCAGCTAATCAAGAAGATTGCGAGGCCGGAATGAGCAAGAAAGTGAAGAAGTGCCTACAGTGCTGCAATTGCTGTCGGCAAACGCTGATAGAAATACAGGAATTCGATACATGGCGAGAACCGCAACTGATTTCCCAGGTAAACGGAGTTATCGGCAAAAACGTCCTGCAATTGAAGATGCCCTGTGTATTTCTACATCCCGATCTTGAGCTATGCACAATCTACGCAACGCGGCCAAGTACCTGTGTTGCTCACGTCCCCGGAACGAATAAATGCTGCCCTCAATACGACCCCGACGACCAAGAGTATCTGGACACCTTTACGGAGGACTGATATGAGCAAGGAAGCCTTACCGATAAACCAAATCATCTGCGGGGACTGCCTCAAAGTAATGCGAGAGTGGCCGGCCGATAGCGTAGACCTCGTCTTTTGCAGCCCGCCGTACGAAGACGCCCGGACGTATGGGATCGACTTCAATCTCAAGGGCCAGGATTGGGTCGATTGGGCCATGCCGCGATTCGTGGAGTGCGTGAGAGTATCAAGGGGACTTGTCGCGTGGGTTGTTGAGGGCAAGACAAAGAAGTTTCGCTACACGATGACACCTATACTCTTAATGGCTGACCTTCATCGTGCAGGAGTCCATTGCCGAAAGCCGCCGGCGTTCCACCGAGTAGGTATCCCCGGTTCCGGTGGCCCGGATTGGCTGCGGAATGATTATGAGTTCATCATCTGTGCGACGAGTGGAGGAAAGTTGCCGTGGTCGGATAATACTGCGATGGGACATCCGCCGAAATGGGCTCCAGGTGGAGCGATGAGTCACCGACTTACCGACGGCACTCGCAAGAATCAATGGGGCGGATCCTCAAAGAGTACGGGCGGAGAGCGGCAGAAAGATGGTACATTGAGGCAGGCCAAGCCGAGGCCGTCGCATAACTTTACAACGAACGGTCAACGTCGGGCAAATGGAGAAAGACGCAAACATGGATACACCCTCAATTCTGTGGCAATCGCCAACCCCGGCAATGTCCTCAAATTCAACGTAGGCAAAGGCCACATGGGCCACGCCATAGCTCACGAGAACGAAGCTCCGTTCCCCGAGGGGCTGCCCGATTTGTTCATAAGGTCATTCTGCCCCTCGGGAGGCGTTGTACTAGATTGCTTTAGTGGGTCCGGGACAACGTGTGCGGCCGCTGAGAAAGCTGAGAGGCGGTGGGTGGGGATTGATATACGAGAATCAGAGATTGAGAAGGGAAATAGGCGTATGGCAGACATTAAGGGGTTGTTTGCATGATCTTCTACCCCCAGTACTGTCTGGACTGCCAGTGCGCCTTCATAAGCGACAAGCGTCACGCTCGGTGCTGGGCTTGTAATTCAAGGAACGTTAAGAATTGTTTTGGAGAATTGTACGATGGGAATGATTACAATCCAGATGCGGGGCTCGTTTAACCCGGAAGACTTTAACACCTGCGCAGAGAACGGAGGCCACGTATGTGCAATCAAGAGGGCGATAGAGTTCCTCACAGATAAACTTGGCCCGGCCGTAGTCCAAGATGCCAAGCTGACAAAGGACGGGATTGCGCCGCCGAATAGCCCATTGGGGAAAGATGAATGATATGGGTAAGGATAAAGATTTCCGGATGTTCAGCGCCGTTGGTATCAAGGATCAGATAATCACAATAGCAATGGCAGCCGCTGCAATCAACAAAGACCGACCCCAAGACAATAGGGACGCCGCCGCCGAACGTCTTGGGATTTCACGAAGATCATTAAACAGAGAACTCGCCCGAAGGCGTCGAGAAGATTGGTAAGGAGATGTACGATGAGTAATAAGGAATTTCTCAGCGTGATGCTTGAGATGAAAACGGCACGGCTGAAAGCGATAAGAGAATACACCCTGCCTGTGGGCACGAGTGCCGCCCACCAACTACATCACATGGTCGAAATTGAGCGTACAGCCTTACGTGCAGAAATAAAAGTGCTTAAAGAGAGGTTGACAGACTGCGATTATGTGGAAACGGAGTCGTTCCCGCCCAGGCAGCCAAAGCATTAAAGGAGTTGATATGGAACCTCACATGAACGGCGGCAACCCAGAACGTATATGTCCCGAAACGGGGTTTGAGGCGCTGTGCTTCCAAAAAGCCTGCGAAACCGCAACCTGTGAAGGGTCTCACAGACAGAACCTTGAGTTTGAACTTGCAATCGGTGAGACAAAAGATGAGAGCAGAGTCAAATCACAGATAAAGTTTAAGAGGAAACAAAAAGAGGCCGCTGCCAGGAGATTAGCAACGGCCAATAATCAAGGAATCATCAACGTTTAGCTTGACATCTCTACGCTTTATCGTAATAATGGGCGGGTCAACGGCAGGTATGTGCCTGCCGGACCCTAACAGAACCGTTATTTGAGGTAACAGTCATGTCTGAAATCATTGTAGCAAAGACCTGTACAAAGTGCAAGACTTCAAAAGCCATTGATGCATTTCCCCGAGATAACGGCAATGCCACTGGGTATCACTCTCATTGTAAAAAATGCAAATACTCATATGAACAATCAGAAGCGGGTAAACTAACTACTCGTCGGTACTTAACCAGCAACAAGGGTCGTGTTTCTATTCGCAAAAGAAGAACGCAGCCTAATAACATAGAAAGTCGCAAGCGATATCTGCATTCCGAAAAAGGCCAAGCAATGTCCAATAAAATACAGGCACGTAGAAGCCTACAACATCCCGAACAGCGATTGGCTAGAGTCAAAGTCAATACTGCCGTTCATATTGGACGATTGCCAAGAATCACTACCCTTTTTTGTTTTTGTTCCAAGCCAGCTCAGAACTACCATCATTACCTTGGTTATGCGACAGAACATCATTTCGATATAGTCCCGCTTTGTATATCATGCCACAAGGACGTTCACATTCCCAAGCTTAATCCGTGAGCCAATGCCAAGCTTCACTGGCGAAGCTCTTGATTAGGCCATAGATCAGCAAGAGGGGGTTTAGACGGTAGCCGCTCATTAGAACCGCCACTCGCCGCTCATTCCGACAAGCACATCTTGTTCCACTTGATCGCCCTCTACGTATTCGACTTTTATGCCCCAATTAGGCACGGGATCGAGAACGAATAGAGTCCCCAGTGCCCAGTTGGGCTGGACTTTGCGCTGCTCGCCGTCAACCGGGGCGACAAACTCCAATAAGGCGTAGGGCCGAGCGTGGAGCGATTCTAGCATGTCCTGGAGTGGAGATGCTTGGGGCGTGTCTGTAATTGTGACATCAAACGTCGGGTAGAAGATGATTCCCATCCCAGCAAGGTCCGGCTCCGGCCCCCAGGGGATTTTACTGCTCCGAAGATACTGGGCCGTTACATACACTTCTGTACTGCCAAGATCGGCGTTCTCAGTTACGACGCCTAATCTGGTAACGAGATCAGTGCTTTGGCCCGTCAAGGCGGTCGTCGTGATTCTCTGGTTGTCGTTACATCCCGCGACTCCTACGAGGAGCCCTATCATTAGTGCTACAATCCATTGTCTAAACATTGTGTTTCTCCTTAATCTAATGTCTATTTGCTATGTGGGTTAAAACGCTTCGATGCGTTGACCCAGTACTTGGTTGTAACAGGCCATGATCGACCGCTGAATATTCATCCGCATCTGTTCTTCCACAGACAGTGCAGCAAATCGTTCAGTGTCAATGAATGCGAGCAACTTAGCCAGCTTCTCGTCCAGTTCTCGCTTCTCTTCGACTACTCGTTCTTGATAAGCTTCCATCTTGTTTTTCTCCTTTTGCTTTACCTTATTCAAATATATAGACGCACTTTTCAAATTATCGAATACCATGGCGCCGTTACGTTCTACCATTTCCGCCACAGCCCCAAGCGATTTCCATTGCCCATCATCGAAACGATTGTCGCCATCATCTCTTAGGCGGACAAATACGGTATTGTGAGGCTGCTTATTGCTATCGTCAACAACTTCTGCTATCGAGTACACCCCGGCCATTTTGGGCGTTACGACATAAAGGCATAATTCGCATACTACTCGCTGGCGTAACTCTTCGGCCATGCAGGCAGGGGTCCAGTCCGCGACTACCGGGTTGAAATATTCAATATCCAGCATTGGAATAATGAGATTGCGCCATCTCGACTCATTGCATGTTCCGCCTAAGAATACCTTCATAGCTTTCTCCTTTACTCTTCTGTTCTTGTTGACATTGACGTTAGTCCTGTGCATGGACCCTACTTACGTGCGACATTTTTGCTTACATTTCTTGAACTTCTTTTTTTATGTCCACCCCGGCGATAGGCTAATTCCAAACTCCCAACAAGTTCTTCCATGTGATGGAACATCCTGTTTAGCATTGGTTCTGCTAAATTCCTTGCGCCTTCAGGGATACTTTCCTGCTTTCGGACACTTACACGGTAAGCTATAGATAGATGTGTCCGCGACAACGTTCCATCTGCAAGCCATTTTGTCAACTGCTCAAACGCATTCGCTTCTTTCATCATTACACTCTAATGCGCTCGATACGGTTTGATGGGTTGATTGAGGGCTTCGTCGTCGGCTATGTTAATCTTATGGGACTTGAGCAGGTACATCCCGAACATGCCAATACGGTTGTCAGCGGTGGTCTGGTCGAAGAACCATTTAACCGGACCGGGCAACATTTCCTTTCTGTAGCCGATTTCGAGACCGTGGAATATCTTCTCAAGGTGCAACCGCCACTCTTTCGCCCGCTCCTGAGTCAAGTACCCGTCAATGTCGGCTTCCATTGCTTTCTTCTCTGATCTAAGCCAAGAGGCTATACGCCAGAGTGCTATGAATCCTCGTATCATGATTTCTCCCTTAACAGATTCCTTCGGTTCGCTTCTTGCACCAAGTCTCCGATCGCAAACATGACATTCTTATGCTGCACCGTTCCCTCTAAATGCCACTCATCGACGTACTTGTCAATAAGAGTCTTGATCGGCTGGACTTTTTGTTCAGGGATTGTCAGGTCTGTCATTTCCCTCTCGGACGGCATTGAGGATTTCGGTTTTCATGCTCGTTTGCTCTGTGCGGAATTTCTCAACGGCAGTTTCAAGCTTTCCGATCTTATGGAGTATCATAGGCGTTTCAATCTTCGATTGATCGACGTGCTTTATGCTTCTGGCTAAAGCGGGCTTGATTTCATCTTTAATAACGGACTTGACGCCAACAATCTCTTCGTGATTATGTCTCGTCTTTTCCGCCGTCTGCCCCTGGAAGATACCCGTTGCAAGGGTGTTCGCAGCGATAACTAAGCCTAGCGTGACGATGATTCCTATTGCCCACTTCCACGTTGCTGATTCCTTTGCTGTCATGCTGCTTTCCTCTCTGAAATCCAAAAACTAAACGCTATAAACGCAACTATTATAGAACCGGAACTCATAATCATTATGAACTGTCCGACTTCCACCGGAGCCGCCACGAATTCAAACGCTCCTATGTCCCACGTACTCGACCTGGCCACATCTATGATATCGTCAGAATACAACCCACTTCCGGGATCGTCAGTACCGTTGTTTATGCAATTTCCGCCTGACACGAGACTAAAATCTAAATTATTGGCGTCTGTAAACTCGTTATCCCAATCCCCACTTACCGCATCTTGGGCATTAGTGCCGTCCCCATCATCGGACGCGCAATAATCAATTGTTATAGTCCCGTTAAAATCATTCGTGTTCGTGGCAACCGCGCTGTTTTTTACTGTTAACGTTCCCGCACTTTGATTCACAGCATTCCAACAATTATAAAAAGTGCAATTCAAAAGATTACATACCCCGTTAACCATAAACATGCCTGACGAATTACCATCATCGTTCCAACCTTCGATAATTGTATTGAAGATGTTTACAGTCACATCAGCGTCATTAACCAGTATCCCTCTTCCCGTGGAAGTGTTGATTTGCCGTATAATGCAACTTTCTATGCTGATGATTCCGCCCGTTGTGATAAAATCCACTTCTATGCAATTTTGAAAACCACCGCCAGACGAGTCCGAGATAATTTGTAGATTTTCCACATTAACGAATTCCTCCCTTATATATAAAATACGACCTGGGGTGGCGTCATTTTTTAGAACGTAAGCGGCATCGTCCCATACCGCATCAACCGGGAAATCTCCACCTATTATCGTTATGTCATTACCACTCGCAGTAGCCCAGCCAATTACTTGACATTGAGCGTTGTCATCCGAACCATCGCCCGATGTGCAGGTCACTGTCATGGTATGACCGCCAGCGGCGGTCAAGTCTTGATTCTGTGCCGACTCCCACGCATTCAAACTGGTATAATCCGCACCGACGGCGACTTGAGGGTCAACCGTGAACGCGAAATCAGTAGCCCACGCAATACATGGGGACATGACGAGTACGAAACCGAACAATATTAAGCATGAACTATTCCGCTTCATCAGTTGCTCCTTACCGATATATCTGCTAAGTTGTTTATTGTTTCTATTTCAACAATTTTATTGTTTGCGACCCGCATTGCTCGTCGCCCTATCGCGTTGCACTGACCCCATTTCATCGACCTCGCCTCCTGAATAGTAATACCCTTTACGACAACTACCCTAAAGGCTTTGCCCATCTCGACCGATAATCCCTGAGACCAATACGGCCATTCGTGAATTTCGATTATATCTCCGCGTCTATCTCGCTGATCATATTCTATCTGCTGTACTTTCCTCAACGATCTTTCCGCACCTGACAATTCATCCGTCCAGTGATCTGTATCGTAGACCAATAATTCCACGCCAAAATCTTGAGTCCCCGAACTCGCTATGGCGAAGAAGCCCGAAACAATACAGACAACAAGTATGCAGAATTTGTCAAAACGGCTCATAGTTTCTCCTTAATCATAGTCCCATGAAATATTCCAACCCATTTGCGTTATTGCCGTATCGGGCGCTGAATCGTGCTGAAAATATATATCCTTGCCCGCCGGCACAGTCCCATCAGCCATCGCGCTGTCGTCCAGTACTCCGTTCGTTGTATCGCACACATTGATAACAGTTGCGCCTGCAAAGCCAATGAAGGCGTCTGCAAACATTAAATCACCGGCTATTTCATTACCCGCAGCGTCCAAGCTGATCTTGATATTCGTTATTGTAAGGTCCGCAGGCGTTGAACGCCAAATTAACACTTGAGTATCATCCGTCTGCATTGCCAGAGGATTGTAGAGAGTGAAGACCATGTGCTTCGGTTCGCTCTTGATCGGAACCGAAGTCGTCAAGGCATTCGCCCCGATATTCACCGAGTCGTTGAATACGAAGTCCGTGCCATCATGGTCCAGGGTCTGTGCGCCTAATGTGATATTCTCATCCTGGCCCAACGTCAAGCCGTCGGCTGTAAGTGTGCCGATGAGAGTATCGCTTTCGCTGTTTAGGAGGTTGCCAGATGCGGCGCCCGTCAACGCCCCCACGAGCGTTGTGGCTGTGAGGCTGTTGATAGTAGCTATATCAGAGCTTGCATCCAAAACAAGGGCCTTAGACGCCGCTGCTGTGCCTGGAGTGATGCCGTCTAGTTGTTCAAGCTCTGCTTCGGTCAGGACTGCCGCTCCTGCTGTTAGGCCGGTCCCGGTCAGTATCCCACCAGACGTAATAGCTCCGTCGGTGTCGATCACGCCGTTCTGCTGGATCGTCATTACCGTGCCGCCGGAATCCTGGAACCGGATAAAGTCTGCCTCTGCGTCCCCGTCGTCAGCCGAATAATCCAAATCCAGTAAAAACAACTGTCCTACTGTATGGTCTGCGTCGGTGTTCTGAATAGTGAAGAATGAAGCAGCAGCGTCGTTATTACCTGTCAGAAGAGAGAGTTCAGCATTGTCAAATGTAATGGTAGTCAGCCCGCTGTTGTCGGGATCGCCAATATCACTCCATACCGTATTCCCGCCCGTGGCGTCAGCTTCCAAGACCCACTTGTCCGTCGCTGCGTCATACTTGATAATCTCATTATCTGTTGCGGGGAGTTGTGCGGTGTCAATCGCAATGATAGTCATGTTCTCTCCGCCGTCGAAATACTGCCAGAGCGGCTGGTGGTCTGTAATCGTGGTATCGAGAGCAATCTCGCCCGTGGCGTTTGTTGTTGGGGTGGCATTGTTTACTAATTCAATTGAGTCTGCCCCGCCAAAATCGTAAACTCCAGTCCCTATGTCACCATCATTTGCAAGAAAGGCATCGTCAACAGCTAGACTAATAGACCCTGCTCCGTTTGTGACGGTAAGGTTCGTCCCTCCGGTTATCGTCGCCAGTACGGGGTCGGTCGCTCCGTCACCTATTGGTATCTGGCCGTTTGTCGCCACTCCAAGGGCCGTGAAGGCCCCGGCACCTGAACCTAACAGAATGCCCCCGTCAGTAAAGGTCGCCGCACCAGAGCCGCCCTGTGCCACTGTGTGGGGTGTAGTAATACCTGTCAGTGCTCCGCCCGTGATCGTAGCCGTACCGTCTGTCAATGAATTACCCTGGATGGTTCCATCAGAAGTGATGTTGCCTATCCCTGTCATTATACCAGTTGCGCCAATGTCCCAATCAGAAGAATTGATTGCTATTGTCTGGCCGTTATTGCCAAAAGTCATTGCCGTAGTGCCGACCAATGCCTGGCTCGTGCCGAGATTGATACCGGCGCTCGTTGTCAGTAAGGAATCCAGAGTTATGGCGTCCTCTTCATTCACCAGAGTCTTGTCGGTTACGATTGTGTTCAACTTGGAAAAAGTGTCGATAATATCGAACAGGTTCACGGCAGTTATTCTTCGTTCGACGGTTGTGGTCATATCCACGATGTAGAGTTGATCTGCATCGACTATTGCTGTGAGTTCCGTAAGGGCCGTGAGCTTCTCATTGGCTGCATGAGTCGTGCTTGCCGCTAATATGATTATGAGTACGAGTATCTTTTTCATAATATCTCCTATGTCGCTTCGCCGAGCTTATCACTCAAATACTCAATATGATAATCAAGCACTCTTGCATCAGAAGTGTAATCGTCCGTGCCACCGGTTCCATCGGCATCCCTAAACAATCTAAGTAATATGTAATCACCGGCAACAAACCCTGTTGTTGTAAGGGCCACCTCGGCGCTTTCGTGAACTTTTTTATCGTTAGCAGGCGTTCCTGTTGTGATGGATGTTTGTGTGTACGCAGTCGTTGTTCCTGACCCGAAATCAAAGTTATCCCCAATACTCTGTTTCTTATACTCGACTCCCCAAACAACGCTCTGAGCGGAAGCTGGTGCAGCATCCACGAAGAAATCAAAATGAACATGGATCAAACCAGCGTCTGCATAATTATGGGCTAATTCTAAATGAAAGAAAACACTTTCATCTGTAGTAGGGCTGAAATCATGTGTGGCAAAACTATCTTCTGTGCCTTCGGCTGGGGGATTAGCGACCGGTCTGGTTGCAAGGACCGGCTCTAAATCCTGACTCACTATCACCCGTGCCGTGCCAGCCATTGTCTGTTGGCCGTCGGCTGCAAACAATGTTTCATTCCCCGCGTCGTCGCCGAAGCCCGCCGTGCCGACGACTTGGAAGGTATCATCAGGCGTCGCCGTCCCGATAGCGACGTTGCCAGAGAACGTAGCATCTCCATCGCTTAAAATTAAGACCTGCTCACCGCTTGAATCCCCTAAATATAAATCACTATCTTCAGCACGTACCCTTATATGAGTATCTCCGCTTGATCCATCACCT
>SDBS01002540.1_pt1 | contig 18213 bp, 15 predicted proteins | sample 2277091 | NCBI WGS metagenome assembly SDBS01 (sample SAMN10404972, study PRJNA504765) | marine sediment metagenome | isolation source: marine sediment core GS10_PC15, 163 cmbsf | place: Arctic Ocean: Southern Knipovich Ridge | collected 2010 | reverse complement strand
TTTGCACGCAAATCCTTTTTTAATTTGAACGAATAACGACTTATCTAAATGCTATCATTCATCGTAATTTCACGACAAAAAATCCCCCTCATTTCTTTACAATAAGTAATCGGACGTTTATCTATCAATGATAGAAAAAGTTGTAAAGTATGCACCTGCCTTACAAGCAGGGGGTCACTGGTTCGAATCCAGTATCGCCCACAATTTATATTGAGAGAATTAGTTTTTGCTAGCTCTCTTTTTTATTGTGCAGGATTGAATTGGGATTGAAGATAAGAAAATCAATGGCAATCATTGCCGGAACTATTACACTGTACTTTCAAAACTCAGATTCTGGTGTGCCATAGCAAGCAATGGCCTGGTCAGGACACCATAAGGACAGGCTTTCTCACAATATCCTTCACAATTGAAACACAAATCCGGTTTGCCTCCAAGGAGTTCCTGATATTTCTGCATAGCATATTTCTCCTGACCTTTAACAGTGAAATAATAATTATACCGCATTATTGTATTTACCGGTATATGATGTGGACATTTTGATTCACAGATATTACAACCCAATCTGCAATGTAAATTCCCGAAAGTATTTTTTACTTCATCAAGCAAGGCAATATCAGTTTCATCCAATCTTGTCCCAGACAGGCTTATATAATTATTCACATCTGAATAGTTTTTAAATGAAATTATAGCTGAATTCACAGCTTGATCGCTTAAGACAAACCGAATTGCAGCATCTCTTAAAGCATTACTATTATCTAGCTTATATTTTTCAATAAAGGGAGCCGCTTGCTTTTGTTTCTCCTGGAACTTTTCATATACAGTATTTAAATTTTTTGGGACTTCTTTGCCTTCATTAATATAATTCTCTCGCCGTTCCATAAACTTTAAATAAGCTACTCCTCCAAATGGATCAGTTTTCATCAGTGTAGTTCCAATATTCTTTTCCTGACATAATTTGAGGATAGCTTGCCCCATCTCCTGTTCGATATAGTTATGTATAAATAACATTACATCATATTTGTCAATACTTATGGCTGTTTTTAGAATATCATGCATTATTTCTTTTTGATTATTAAACCAGCTTTGTCCATGACAGGAAATACCGCAATGCTTTACTTTGCCTTCCATTTTAAGTTGATCAATTGCGTTAAAAAATTCTGGATTTTTTACAGCTTCTGATGATAAGGCATTCCAAATCATTAGACAATCAATATAATCAGTTTGTAATCTTTCAAGGGATTTTCTTGCTTTTAGCAGAATATCAGTAGATGTCTCCCCACCTTTTAATTTAACTTTTGTTGTTAAGAAGAGTGATTTTCTGTCAAACTCTTTTATCGCCCTGCCTATCACGTTCATTATTCCCTTGATTATAGTTTTCCCCAGTATCAATATAATTTACGCCGCATTTAATCAATGTTTTAAGTACATTTTCATGTGAAATTATTATTGGACCACATCCAATATCAGAAACCTTAAACCCGGTCCGTCCCAGTGTTCTATATTCTTTGATTTGGGGGAGTTCATCATCCTGCTCTTGTGATGGTGTAGCAAAAGCCTTTTTTCCTACTAATCCGGCTCCTAAAAAGCCAAGTGATGAATTCTTCAGGAATTTTCTACGATTTGATTTTTGTTTTTTCATTGCAAAATTCTTTATGATCAGATAATATCATTGAATTAAAATCATTGCGGTAGTTTTTGCAAGGTGAATTTGGAAGCACCAAGTGCTATGCAGTCGAACTCTGCGAGTAGTGGGAATTGTAAACGAAATTACAACGATATTGTCAGATTGTCAATTATTTAACCAACTATTGGAGATGCAAATTTCTCTAATCTAAAAGGACCACCTGGCCACAAATGATCCATAAACTTTTCAAGGGTCTTTGATATTTTAGCACTGTCAATCCTATTGTAGATACTTACATAGCGATTATTATCAATATTCCAAACCCAATCAAAAGTTGTTATATTTCCAAAATTTGTCTGCACTAATTTCTGAGAAAGGAAATTGATAGTATCAATGTGATTATTTGAGAACAATCTAGGATCATTAAATGACAAATTACTTGCATCAATAAAAAGGGCTGTATTTTCATCAACGAAATCATAGTCTTTTTTCTGATCAATAGCAGTAGTAAATCCTTTCATAACATCCTCTGCTCTTTTAGATACATTTAGGTGTCGACTTGTGCATTCAATTTTTATGCAAGAGTTTTCAAATTCTACTAAAAAGTCAGGTCGTGACTTAGGCCTTGAATAATTTAACCTATTCGATTCAAGTTTGGCAGAAATTTGGATCTCAAATCTAATACCATAATAGTTATCTCTAGGACAGGTCCTTATAGATTTTATATACTTTTTAGCAAATAGTGAATTAGACTTATTTAGAAAATCCAAGTCTTTATAAAGCGCTCGAAATTTGAATAGTTCAGAATTGACTTGATCAATTTCTTGATTTTTAATTAAGTTTTGAATACTTGCTATTTCTTGGCTTACAAAAGTAGTTGAGTGATCTAATTCATTTCTATTAAGCCTAAGAAGTACACAAAAATCATCTATGAATTTTAGAATATAAGGTAAATCGTTCATCAGGGGAAAAATTCTTACCTAACACATATATCAGTAAAAGTAAAAGCCATTATTTAAATAGCTGGGAAAAACTCAGATTTTTTCCATGAAAGTTGCAAAATCAATATACTACCTAATTTCAGCAAATTATATATGGGAGTTAGGTCTTAAAGATTTGGCTCTCTTTTTTGTTGGAGCTGGTTGAAGGAGGGTTGAAGGTTTGTATTCCTACAGGAACAAAGTACAGTATTAGATAAATTTGGTATATTATGTAAGATGCAACTAAGTATCTTCATTATGCTTTAATTCAAATTCCTTCTCTAATTTACTGGTTTCCTTTTTAATCTTCATTAATACATAGGTATGAATATATTCTAATACTGGTATTTCTAAAATTGGCGAAATAGCTTTTACAATGGATTCATCATTATCGTTTAATCCATTACTTTCTTTTATTGCTGTTTGGATGACTTTTGAAAGATATGAGAGTAACTTTCCATATTCTAAGCCATATTTGCTTTCTAGAATAGCTTTGACAAACTTCTTTTTCTCATCAGAAAATTCCAATTTGATAAAGGAGTATTCTAATCCAATACATAATACTATTCCAAAGAAATAAGGATTGATAAACCTCGTAACTTCTTCGGCTTTTTTATTATGAATCTTACTATTAAATACTTTAAACTTTAAATTAGCCGGAGTAAATCCAAGTTTATCCCCCGATTTATTCGCTTTTTCAATAAAGGATGGAACATTAAATTTACAATCAGAATCCTTTGAAACCGCTTTGACATATCTCATGAGAATTACATAGTAATTAAAGGATAGAACGATTGATTTTATTACATTATCAATGGTATAGAACAGCCTTTGAACATACCAGTCCTCTATATCCGAGTGATTGAATTTCTGTAAACACCAAAGTTTATCTGAATGATAATTGTTAAATTCAGGAACAACTCCTACAAGTATTTCTATTTCATCATTTATGGTTGCCTCCTTAGGAATTTCTATTTTTTGTCCTGACTCTCCATTAATCGCATTTATAACTATTCTTATCATTTCATTCTGATCCATATCCTTTTTAAAATCCCATCTTTTCTCTGTATACCCATATTTCCAACGAACAACTATTTCATGAAATGCGGCCATAATACCAAAATAGTTTTTTATTGGTCCTGAATACCAAGAAACCATAATACTATCGCTATCAGACTTCTCGAATTTCGATCCTGAAAGCGAAAGGAAGGGTCTCAACAAAGTGGAATATACTTCTTTCATGCCACCTTGTTTCTTAATCTTTCTTCTCATGTGGGCTCTATCCAAAAGAAAGAATACTATTATACCAACGATTACTAATAATGCAATTAATATGATTTTTCCTAACATGACTTTTATTTAAAAGTATCCCAATTGTTTTCATACGAATTCGGATCATCAACTTCTATCCTAAAATTCCTCATATTAGTTTCCTTGACAGGATTCTTTCTGGTTTCCAGCCAATATTCATGTTGTTTTTTAACATATGTTGCGACTTCCTTACTTGGGATAAGGAAAAACTTTGGGAGTTGATCAGCCTCAGTCATATGAACAAAACAGTAAATTAGTTTTTCATCTTGTATTGCTTCATGTTTCTTAGACATAGGCCATATATACATTGGTTTGTTGGAAAATAGCCGTTCCATTCTAGGTTTTCCAATTGTTGTCTTTACTTCAACCTTGAATAGTCTATTGATTTCTTGATTAGTAACAAGAATGTCAACGCCTTTTGTATTTCCTAGAGTAAGTGTAGCAATGAATCCCCTTGCACTCAATTGAGCAAGGACATAATATTCTCCTGCTAATCCAACTTGGGTTTTGTTGATCTTTTTAACACTAGGATTTCTATCAGTCCAGGATGAACTCGATATAATTTTGCATTTTCATCAAATTGTGCTCTTGTATCCTTATACTTAAAAACATATTCGGATCCTCCATATCCCATACCCCCAGCTCTATAATTACCAATAACTGAAAAATCAAATAAGCTCCTTAAAGCTTCTAAGGGAGTTACTTCAGGTGGGAAAAGAGTTTGCTTATCCTCAAATACAATTTTGAAATCCTCTAAATCAAATTGGTAGTAGCCGATTTTTCTTATTATCTCAAGAATATTAGAATATTCTGGAATATGTTTGTGTATTTCATCATCAAGCTCATCAAGAAAGTATCTACTATACTCAACTTTAGCATCATTTATTTCCTTATTTGCAATTTTATCTTGATGGTCTGGATTTAGTTTGTTTTGAGAAATTATTTCATTTCCAAATTGAATAATGTCACGAGGGCGCAAAAACGTTCTATCAGATATGTAATTATACTTACTTTGTCTACCTGTCATTAATTGGGTCTCATCAAATACATCATCCCATGAAATTATTTCATCATCTGCCGATTTGAGTACTTCTGTAAATCTTTTTTCCATCAGTTCCTTCAACGTCAAATTTCCACGAACATCCCACTCTATATAAGATGTATAACCACGAGTCAATTTATTTTTGTCCTCAAATTTTATTTTATCATATATATCATCTCTTAAGAAAATACTGACTGAAAGCTTTTTTCCCAATTCTTTTGCTCTATTGTTCAGATCCCTAGCAGCCAAAAATAAACCAATCAATCTATTATTATAATCAGGATTTTGGGGATCAAATCCCAAATCGAGTTGGTCAAATAGTATAAAATATTTATGAGCCGGATTTAAACTGTTAATAACATACTCTGTAAGATTTAGATTCACTTCCTGCACTATTAGTGGTAAATGATCCATAGGAATCTGCTCAGGAGAAATGCCACCCTTTAAGTTTCCAATACTTATCTCAATACTTGGATGCATTCTAAGAATTTTTGAGGGAGTAAATATTTGAGTTACGTCAGGATCAGCGGATCCATATGTGTCAATAATGAATTTTTCAATTCTAGACATATATTTTAAAGAATCATCATTATATGGTATGCTTTGATCTTGGTTTAATAATATTTTTGATATAGTTAATAAAACTAAATACTTCCAACTATGAGTATATTTATCAAAATCAGGAACACCCGCTTTAACTTGTTTGTCATGGTAATGCCAAGGATAATCAGAAAATGTGTGTCCAAAAGTAAATGTGTCATACTCTTTCTGCGATAACAGTTTTTTAAAAATTGCCGTTTTCCCTGTTCCTTTTCTCCCAAGAATGATGAACTTTGTAAAATCTAAGATCTGTTTATATGCTTCATGATCTTGAAAACACTTCATCAATAGATTGTCATTATCAGCATCAATCCCGCCGAGTGTTTCTATTTCTGATATTTTCTTCATAGGTACGATTATATTAATTTAGTGTATGAGATATTCGCTGTCGTATTTTTATTATTAATAAGTCTTTCTTGCCCATCACCCTGTAACCTAGGCTCATAAATCAACTTCTATTTACTCTTTAGAAATCTTTTCCTCCCATCCCTTTTTTATCACATCAAGTATCTTAATTAACTCTTTCTCCCATTGATCCCAGGAATCAGATCGTTTGATACTTATAGGTAAATTGCCATAATTATCTAAGTTAAGACTGTTATTTGATTTTATGTAACTACTAAAGAATTCCTGATTTTGATCAATTGCCCTCTTATATATAGAAAAGTTAACGGTATTATTTACTTTTTCATTCAAATATAGAGCAATGTAGGAGCGATTACTTGGCTTGCCTGCCTCAGTTTTCTCTATTAAAGAAAAACTTCGGCAAGTCCTATTTGGCCATACATATGCGGTAGGTAAAGCTTCTACAATAAGATTCGTCAGTTTTGTATATAAGTCTTTTACATTAACTCTCTCTATCAATAAATCTAAAATTGCTTGATTGCTAACTTTTGTATATTCCTCTTTCTTTCCAGCCCTGGTCTCAATGCTACTTACCTCCATCTGTCTTGCAAGAAATATCTCTGAGTTCTTTTTGAATCCATAGAAGGTTATCAAGGAAATATTTATTTCACTTTTTGAAAGAAAATTTACCATTCTCTTAGCATTATCATCATAGCCCAGACCTACAATTACCATTTTGGGAGGTTCATCGAGTGCATCCATATCACTTCCAAATTCCTCTTGATACCATCCTTGGAAATCTTCAATTTTATTAATTCCCAGAAATCCTGAACGATCTGCAATATGTTGACACAAGGTTTCTCGATCAAGTTCTGCTAGGAAGGATGCGTAATCTATTACCTGAGTAACCGCATCCCTATGCACTTTCCCCTTTTTCAACTCAAATATTACTAAGAATCCATCTTTATCCACTCCGAGTAGGTCTAATACACCTGTTACAGTTGGAGTTTGTCTACCTACGAATTTCAATCCTTCTATTAATAAATCAGGATTGTTAACAATGAGTTCTTCAAGTTGTTGTTCAGTTTCTGTCTGATCAACTGTTTCAAGTTTAGAGGGAGTAATTTTATTATCAGTATCCCTCAATAATGTCCATACTTTAACGTCAATCATTTTTAATTGATTTTACGTGAGTTTCATTTCCCAATTGCCTTCAAAATACGATCCTCATTTATAAGTACATCTCTCATTAAGAGCTTATAAGGAAATTGTTTATGTTTTTGAGACTTTTTAAATCCTTCAAGTATTTTAATAAGAGAGGAAGCTGTCAATAATGATAAATTTAATTCAGTATCTAATTCACAATCAGTAACAAAATCATCACTAAACTCTGGAGCGATAAGTAATATTTTGATTACTCTATAGTTATTTGCCTGAGCCAAGTCATAGTAAGCTTTTAATTGTCTTGAAACAGAACTGAATTTATTATAGCCACTCTCTTTGACTGTCTTACATTCAATTATAATTAACTCGTAATTTTCCTCTAGATTCAGAAGAATGTCAATTTTATCCTTTTTGGTATTAATTTTCTTTTTAAGGGATTCATCAACATTAAAACCTAATAAGCTGAATATGGTTTTGGTTAATTCCTCAAATATTAAACCTAGTTCAGGCTCTTTTAACACAATCCCATTATCTTTAAGAGCATTCAAGTTCCTAAAGCCTATATTCTCAAAATTTTCTAGATACAAATTCTCCACATCTTTGTAGTAGTCCAGGATATTTAATACATTATCACCTCTTGTACTTATCTCTCTGGATTTACAGAAACTATCCAATTCTTTATAAGGAATCAAATCGAGAATGTCTCTTGGTTTTATATTGTAGTCAAGTAAATAACTACTTTTGAGTACATTTTCATCTTGTAGTTCAAACTCTTCTCTTACACGGTTATTAAAGTTTGGCATGTTTTCTTCTAATTCCGTTAACATTTTTTCATAACCATCAATCGAAATGCCTACTTTCTCATCCTTTTCAATAGCCTCGAAATGAAGAATTAGATTTGCTATTTTATCCTCGATAGTAATTCCTTTCAAGGCTGGCTTGATGTTTAAACCTTTATCGCATATATCAATAAGAACCTTTTTTCTCTCTGTTAAGCTTATCCCATCCTTATGTATATCATTGATTAGAACATTAGTAAAAGAAATACCACAGTTAATAATTTCCTTTATTTTTCCATTCAAAGGAAGTTTCCAATCAATATTGTGATTTCTACAAATTAGATTGATTTGAGGTTCTCTTAGTAATCGTAGTATCCTTCTAAAAAATTTATCCGCAATCTGTTTTTCACGAACTTTCCTTAATAAGCGAACCATTTCATCAGCAACATAAACAAGATTGTGTTTTTTTGAATAAAATATGACTCCAATATTTTTTAAGCTATCTATCACTGAGTCAATATCCGATTTCTTTATCGGAATAATCATATAGTTTATGAGCTTGACATCATCTTGAGATAGTTCAAGTTCTTTGGCAAGAGTTATTAAAATGGATAGTTCTTCATCTGTTATTTTTGCATCACGGTTATATTCTAAATCATTCAAGTAAGCTGTATACAAACAACTCTTATAAATTCTATAATCTCGTTTTTTTCGTTCTGGGATTTCTGATTTCTCATCATTAAGATTAGTTTCTAATGCTTTTATCTTTTTCTGTAATTGTTTTAATTCATTGTCATAGAGTCTGGAAAACCAATCCTGTTTCATTATGCAGTTACCATCTCTAATAATAATGTCAATAAGGATATCAAGTTGAGAGTTAGTGTTAACAAATTCAGCCTTGATTATTTCAGCAAACTCTGTTTCAACCAAATTGAAGATTTTAGCAATATTCTGACTATCTACATTCTTAAGACCTTTATCTGAGTCACTTAATATTATTTCAATTTCTTTTGCATGTTTAGGCTTGCCGGATATAATATTGTCGATAATCTTGATAAAGGAGTTCTTTTCCAAGGACCCCAGTTTGTCTAATATCTTCTCTAATTTCATTTTATGGGGATTAGTTTGTTTTCATTGGTTCTAATCACTTTGGGGTTAGTTCCCCGCCGCTTGCGGCGAAGAAATAAATATTAACCCACATGATACCCCGCTGCTTGCGGCGGGGAGATTCATTTTTCAGAAATCGGTTATAGTAGTACAGGCTCATTATGACTAAGTTAGTTAATTTTTAAATAAAAGCAATGAATCGAATTGCTTTTACTAACTCAGGCATAAAATAGTAGTGAATTGGTTTCAACACCGTAATAAAACGGTACCACCCACCGGCAAAAAACGGTACCACCCCGAATAATAATTTAATGTTATACTGCGAATATGTATTTTGTTGACTTCCTGTATAATAGGTTGTACATTTGCCGTAATACCGATATTGGCAGCAGAATATATGTTAGCCAGTTTGTCTGTAATGACTAGTCAACCACTAACAAGAAGGAGGTTTCTTATGTGGTACAAGAAATATTTAATTCTTTCAATAGCTTTTCTTTTCCTGTTTGTGTTCGTAGGATTGGGTTTTGCTCAAAACACTACTAATGTTACTCAGGCTGGTGATGATAATGATGCTGCAACTGATCAGGCCGGTATCATTTACAGAAATCCACGGGTGTACAACGTTGATTATTCCTTTGAATTGGTTCCAGATCCTGCAAAGATTGACAGAGCCAAAGACCTCAAATTGTGGGTACCCATACCGCGAGAGTGGGATTCCCAAAAGGCAGTGAAGATTATTTCCATTCAGCCACCACCACATGCTGAATACGAAGATCCTGAGCATGGGAATCGTATGTTGTTTTGGGACTTCGGCAAGGAGCCTGAAAAGCCTTCATACAAGGTGGACATCAAATTCCGGTTGGAAAGTTATGAGGTCCACGCGGAGGTTGATCCTGAACATATAGGACCTTACGACAAAACAAGTAAGGAGTATGCACTTTATACACGAAGCACCCATACTGTCAGCATTACTCCGGAGATAAGAGAAATGGCCCAAGAAACTGTTGGAGATGAAAAGAATCCATACCGTCAAGCAGAAGAACTCTTCAAGTTCGTTAGAAAGAAGGTACGCTACAAGGTCCATCGTCACGAGAGAGGGGTAGGAACTAAGTGCCTATTAGATTTTCCTGTTATAGACCGGAAGACAGGTGAGGAGTACTACGAGGGCGCTTGCGGACAAATTACTGTACTGTTTATTGCTCTGTGCCGTGCGGTGGGAATACCAGCGAGAACGGTTGCGGGACACCCTGGCTGGCGTCCCTGGATTAAGGAGGAAGACTTGAAGCTATTCAAGTCGGTTGAGCTTGAGACATCACCAGATGGATTGGCTGCTGCTCAACACTACACGGCGCTGGGGCTTCACCAATGGGCTGAGTTCTACATTCCGAACTACGGTTGGATTCCAGTAGATATAAATTATCGTAGTAGGGTTGGTCATCTAAACAACGATAAACTAATCATGAATAAAGGACGTGATGTTAAAATAGGTCCATATGCTCCACAAAAACGAAATGAGGGTTATGGTCTTGCGTGGATTCCACTTTATGATGGAAGAGCAGATATATTATTTACAGGAGTCTGGAACATCGCCAAGATTCGCATAGCAAAGGTCAAGATTCTCCACCATTCAGATCCATTCCCGGCCAACGGACTCGCGGGTTATACTGCAGACCTTTCTCCAAAAGAAGATGTAGAAAAAAACCTCATACATTGGCGTAAAGGAGTTCTAGGTTTGCATTCTATGCTAAGAAGTTCAGTTCCAGACAATTTGGATGTGAAGCAATTCTATAATAATTTACCTCGTTCCAAGGATGATAGGGAAGCTTTCGTCTGCCATATGTTGCACAGACAATTGGGTGATGAAAAGTTCTTTAAGCTTGTCCATACATATGTGGATCTAAGACAGAAATCCAATCAACCAGTATCAACAAATCGTTTCCAAGAACTTGCTGAAGATGTTTATGGAGAACCATTGGACTGGTTTTTCAACCAATGGGTAAACAGTACGGAATTACCCCGACTTAAATTAGAAAATGTCACTGCTAAGAACGACAAAAAGGGCTGGCAGGTCCAGGGGCGTCTTCAACAAGCGGGCAAGACTACCTTCCGTCTGCCGGTTGAACTAGCTATTGATACAAAAAATGGTAGAGAAATAAAGAATCTTTATGTTGATAGCAAGACTGTAGATTTCGATTTCCGAATGCAAAATAAACCACAGAAACTTATAGTTGATCCTGACTGTAAGGTTCTCAAGATTCAAGGAATGCCTCCACCCCTTTGGTGGTTTTGGGATGTTTATCCAGACTTGATTATAATTTATGGGACTTTGGCTGAGTCTAAGGCAAATAAGACTGCTGCTGAGCGTTTTAATAATGAATATCTTGGATTAGACAATGAGAGAATCAAAGCTGATACTGATGTGAGTCAAGACGACCTAAAAAGTAAATGCATTATTCTCTTTGGGCGACCAGAGACTAATAAGGTAAGTCAACGGTTTAAGGATATTTTTCCCATAAAGTTCGATGAGGACAAGTTCAACTGGCAAGGAGTAAATTATGATCAGCCAACCCAGGGAGTTGCACAAATTATTGAGAACCCTCTGGATCTCGAAAGTGTTATTATACTATATACCGGCCTCAGTGGCGAAGCAACAAAGAAGTTTTGCGATTTATATTTGTATGATGTAGATGCATCTTATGTCATTTTTGACATTGATAAGCAGTTGGTTTCTGGCGATTGGAAAGTAGACGAAGTGGACAGTGACCTGGTGTGGAACTTCAAGTGACATGCAGTAGATCAGAAGCCCTGAACCTTCCTACAAATTCATTGTTAATGAGAATTGTTCTTGAGGAACAATACTTCTTTACTCGTGGATTACTCTTGACAGTGAGTCCACAATGTTGACAAGTGATAATTAATATCATATTTGTAATCTTTCAATCAGCTCAAGATTACCGTTTTTATCGTTGAAGAAAAGGTGGTATCATTTTTCACCGGTAGGTGGTATCAGTCTTAACCCTCGTTAAAATGAATTGGAGCTAATGATTATAGATTGGGAGTAATTGTCGCATTCTAACCATAAATGTGTCATCCGTCTGTATTTCGTTAATTATAAAGGCTCTGATCTATATTAATGTGGATGCTTGCTAGTCTATGGCCTTTGTAAGACAACATTTTCATAAATAAGAGTTTCCAATTATTCATTAATCACTAATGTTGAGCTACATACAAAAATAACGCCCACAATAATTTATATCATAGCTAAGATTTATTGAATTACTTGCTCGTTAATAGTGTCAATTTCCTCACTCCCAAAACTATCCAAATATGTCCGAGTCACTAAAGTATCTTGATGCCCCAGAGCATCTGAAATAATTCCAATATCAATCCCGGATTTTTTCGCAATTGTAGCCCATGAATGACGGCTTAACTATATACAAAGCTTTCCCTTACTAGGATTCAATTCGAATTAAAACTCGACTTTTATTCAGCAACATTATGGACTTATCGAAGGAAAAGGATAAGAAAATCAGATGTTTAGGTCCTGTTTCATGACAGGGAGCAATCACATTATTAGACACTCATTTAATTATTCTTGTTCAATATATTCCAATATTACTGGAATAAGATCATCGGATTCAACTGGAGTATGAGTAGGAGAATGAGATAAAAAAATATAATCATATTTACGGTCAGAAACAAAATCCTCATGGTATACTGTTTTGAAAGGGATATCCTTTCCAAACTTGCATGGATTAGTTTGTAAAACAAAATTCCTACTTAAAATGAAATCAAAATTCTCTGGGACTTGATGTGGACAATAAGTTCTTAATTTGAGTTTGCCAGATTTGGTATTAAAATTTTTAAAATAATGATCATGCAAATCGTCTCTATTCCTATCAAGATGGATGTACCTTAGTTTCCAGATCCACTCACATGCAATCATGTAAAGTAAGTAATTTCCAGATCCAAGACTGTATAGGGGATCAATATCCTCATCTGGATAATATCTTTCTTGAACAGGTTTTCTTAATAAATCAAAAAACAAATAATAATAACAACCATCCCCTAGCCCTAAATCTGCATGGGCATCAACATGATCAATTACGAATATTTTGGCATGCTTTTCCTCAATTAATCTTCTAGATTCATAAAATACTTCATGATGATGAGTTACTATTTTTCCGGGTATTTTATTGCTAGTATCAAGTCCACATTGAGAACTCAGAAATTCTCTAACTCTTTCAGGTTCCCATGGTGTATAACTACTAGAATCTAATCTTTGATCGCCTTCCGTTAAAACCCATGAAGAAACCTCATCAAGGAAAAAATCGAGATCTAAATCAAGGATATTCATTAAATATTAATTCGTGTAGAATCAATTGCATTAATATCTTTGATTATAGCAACTGATGGAAGGTCTTGGTTAACTTCTGCAAATATGCTTAAGCCAAAACCCGGATAAAGTATTTCATGAGCATAATCAACAATCAATTTATCAATCCGAGATTTTTCTTCTGGGATTACTGCTCTGTCAAACAAAGGAGTAATAATTGATCCAATTTCTTGTCCATTCACATTGTGAATTTTTTTAACACTAGCCTCCATAATGGTTAGATTTTAAGGTAGGTTATAAATGCAAGTATTATTAAAGGTACAACAATTATTCATTAGAGAAATAGGATCAACTAATTGTAAGATCATTAGCCATATCAACTTCCTCACTCCCAAAACTTTCCAAATAAGTTCTTGTAACTATAGTATCCTGATGCCCCAGTGCATCCGCAATAATTCCAATATCAATCCCGGACTTTTTGGCTATAGTAGCCCAAGAATGACGACTAACATAAGAAGTAAGTTTTTGCTCAATTCCACAAAGATTCCCAATCCGTCCAAGGTTTTTATTGTATCGTCTAAGCCGGTTCTTTATGTCTTCGCGAATAATGAAAGGACTGTCTGTCCGCTTTATTATTGGGAATATAAAATTGTCCTTATCTTTTCCTGGAGTATAATAGGATAGGATTCCCTGAATCTTGGGATTGATTTTTATTGAAAATGATTTGACAGTTTTCCGTTTTGTTTTAAGCCTGATATATTCAATACGATCATTGACGATATTGTTCATTTTCAAATGAGCCATGTCGCTCCAGTTCATTCCCATCGTATAGAATGAAAAAAGAAAATAATTCCGGGCATGCCATAAGTAGGAATCCTTTGGGAAATCAAGTTTTTCAATTTTAATTATATCCTTTTTAGATAGAGCTCTTTTCTTTGAAGGTCCAGTAGGAATAGTGTATTTATTCCTTCCAAAGGGATAATGAGATTCTTCTACGATCCTATGCATAATGGCTTTATTAAATAGTGATCGTATTGATCTTAAATAAACACTTAGGCTTACTGGGGAATTTCCCCGGGAGTAATGATAAGTTTCAAAATCCGTGAGCCATTTATAATTGATTTCCTCAAAATGAAAATCCTTTCCATTTGAAAATCGCTTAACGGCATTGAAGGCTGTTTTATAGTTTTCTGCATTCCCAATCCTGCCAGACTTAATTAGCTTTTCTATTAATGATTCTGCAAATTTGAATAGGGTAGTAGGGGAGGGTTTATTGGTAGAGTTTGAATGTAGGTCATAGACTGTATAAGGCTTTCCGGACTGTTCCAGTTTTATTAATTCATTATTGGTTTTTGAATACTCTTGGAATAGGTATTGGTTCAATTCCTTGTGATTTGGATGCTTGTTATTAAGATACAAAGGGTATTTCCCGCTCCATTCCCTTTCTAATGCAGAATGCCCCGTAAAAATGTATTTGACTTTCTTATTGTGAGTTAGCCTTATGGCTAAGGGATATCTGCCGTCCTTTAATTTCCTGCATTTCCTTAGAACCACTTTTACAGTAGCCATTAATAGTCCCAACTATGTTTGAACTAAATATATTGGAAATGGGATTTCGTTGTCAGATGTTTTAAACCATCTTTGGGATAATTGGTTAAGAAATAGGCTGATACAATGAAGATATGATTCCCTGCTACATTATCTAAAGTGCCTTACAAGCAGGGGGTCACTGGTTCGAATCCAGTATCACCCACCACAATAAACAAAGGCCTTTCAGTTTTAGTACTAAAGGCCTTTATTCGGTAGTGTTACATCGAGTGTGTCTGTAGTCTGAATGTAACCGCACACTAATTTTCCAACTATTTGTTTGTTAGTGGAATCATGTTCGTAGATGGGAATTTGTCTCGTGATTTGTCGAGCAAACTCACTAATAAACGGATAAATCTGTTTACAAACCTTTATAAACGATTCTAAACATTTAAATACGGGTAGTTTGAAAGACCTATCCGGTTTTAAACGCATATAAACATTTATAAATGGATAAAGTATTTGGGTGTGGATGTCCAATTTATTCCTCTCACCTTATAAATGAATTTGAAAATAATACTACCCCAAACAATTTTTCAACGAATATTGGCAGTAATATGCTGGGATCCTCCCCTGATATGGGTACGTAAAAAACCGGAGAATAATTTGGTAGAAGGACGTTAATTTATTTCATGTACGTCGTTAGATTTTCTTAATATTCGATTATGAAGTTGTGCTTTAGCACGCGTCACGTTGTCCCACGGTTTATTTTTTATCTATATATGGATGTTTATACCTCACCTATCATATTCTTTGATTCTTTTTTCGCTAAGATTTCCCCATGGGATAAGTTCAATCCCTGGCATTTCTCAGGATGGAACTGGATTTCATTGCTTCTATAAGAAAGGTTGCTCATTATGCTCAAAACCGTGCTGGTGGGCTGGTGTATACGCCACAAATTGCTAAAAACCCGGCGTATGATGTTTGGATAGGAGTAAAAAGTTGGGCACAGGTCTCATTCTCGATAAGTATATCAGCCCAGGACAGGTGTTTGTATCTGGCTACCGGGAAGGTTAAGGTGTAGTATTTCCAATCCTCCGGAAAGGTATTTGCGACGATGCGGCCTTCGGATTCCATCATTTCCCACAAGCGCGTACCAGGAAGAGGTGTCAGGAACGTTACGTTAAGGAGATCCAAGCCATAGCCACTGGCCGTATCGCTGATCTGTAGCCCGATGCCATACTCATCAACGTCCAGCCCCATAATAAATGAACCAATCACCAGAATTCCATGCCGTTGTATACGCCGGACGGAGTCTTTATAGTTTCGACCTTTATGGATATTGAACTTCTTATGGACCTCCACCAGCCCGTCCACATTAGGTGACTCGAAGCCAATAAAGAAGCCAAGGCAGCCAGCCTTTGCAGCCAATCTAAGTAGCTCTTCATCGTCAGCTATGTTAATCGTCGTTTGGGCAATCCACTTTTTGCCCAGATTTGCATGGATCATAGCCCGGAACAAGTCCTTGGTACGGGCTATGTGGTCCTTACTGATACCGACGAGGTTGTCGTCTACAATGAGGACATAATTCTCCCGAATCAATTTGAATTCTTGTAATACATTCTCAATTGGACGGTACCGAAGACGTCGTCCGTAGAATGCTGTAACGCTGCAGAAACTGCAGTTGAGCGGGCAACCGCGTGCAGTTTGGATTGACCCAAAACGATAACCAGTCGGTGAAAGATCATGACGGGCCAATGGAACCTTGTTCATTTCCATATGGGTGCCAGTATATACCCGATTCAGGACGCTTTGCCGGGCATCTTCTAAAACCTGGGGCCAGATGCTCTCCGCTTCGCCCGTTACCACAACGTCGACATACTCCAAGGCCTCCAACAAGCACATGGTCGCATGGATACCACCCATCACTACAGGTACATCACGGCTGCGGAAATCGGCCGACACTTTATAAGCACGGTTTGCTTGGGAAGTGAACGCGGTGATCCCCACCAGGTCGGGGTGTGGCATAGCCGTGTAGTTGGGCACACCAAGATTCTCGTCAATAATAGTAATATCCCACTCAGAGGGGGTTAAACCGGCCAAGACCAGGAGGTTAAGTGGCTTCCAGATTCGGTATTTGTTCCAGTGGCTCTCTTTGACCTTGGCAATACTCGATAATTGATTGGATGGGTTTATCAGATATAGGCGCATATGTTACCTCCATACTGATTGGGATTGGCTTTGCTGCTTAAAGGTGCAAATTTCGGAGCTACATAACAATCATTTACGGAAATATTTGAGCATATTACGAAAGGAGTCTCATGTAATTTAATAGTCAATTATCCAATATTTTACAATATTGCATATTTTTGTAATTACCAAACCAATGGAATTAACCTGTATTTAGTTTTTTGGCAATACTCTTTGTATCCTTTCAAATTGTCCGATAAAACTTTTTCTTCATTAAGAATTCTTAACACAAGGGATACTGGAAGTAACGCAAAAGGGATTAAGCCCCAATATGAACCAAGGGCTATTGGTGTGGGTATAAACATTATTAGTACACCAATATACATGGGATGACGAACAATTCCGTAAAGACCGGTAGATATTATCTTTTGATTTTTGTTGACCTCAATTATTCGCGATGCGTAACTATTCTGCTTGAATACAAAAAAGATAATTAGATAGCCCAATAAAATGATTATGTGTGCCGCAATGGATATATGCATGGGCACATTAGACCAACCAAAACGGTGATCTAAACCCGGGATAATAAATCCTGCAAGAAAAACGAATGCTGATAGTATTGCAATTGATATTTGTTGCTTTTCCTTTTCTTTTCCTTTTGTCCGACGCTCTAAAAACTTCGGATCTCGTCTTAAAAAATAGAACAAAACGAAAGTCATTGGAGCTACAAGTATGGCGAAGTAGACATATACCTGCCAATAATTAAATGTTCCTGCGGGTGCAAGAATAAGAAGCCCAAGAAAAACAGGGAGGAATGAAAATCTGATAATAATTTTCTTTATCAGAGATTTCATTTCTTGTTGAGTGATTTCGCTTTTCTTTTCCATTGTCTAATTTTTTAAGAATTCTACAATGCAGTTTGATTTCTTCTTTTAAATGCCACAACCGGGTAGCTTACGCCCCCTAAAAACCGTACGTGCTACCAGCCAGTGAGCCAGGTTTTTGTTTGAGATTTTTCATTAATTAGTGTCTGTCCATAGACTCGATGAAATTGAGTTGATTTCTCCATTTTCCTTAGAGCCATTCTAAGAAATGTGAGTTGTAATTGCTTTTCTGCTCATTGTGGTCAGTAATACTCCAGATTTCTTCTAAAATACTGCATATCCTTGTTTTATGTGCATAATTCTCCCATTCCCCTTACGATGATA
>SDBS01002539.1_pt1 | contig 18216 bp, 19 predicted proteins | sample 2277091 | NCBI WGS metagenome assembly SDBS01 (sample SAMN10404972, study PRJNA504765) | marine sediment metagenome | isolation source: marine sediment core GS10_PC15, 163 cmbsf | place: Arctic Ocean: Southern Knipovich Ridge | collected 2010 | reverse complement strand
CCCTACCACGGAATTACGCTTGTGTCAAGGGAATAAAAGCCCGCCTTTGTGTAACGGTTTGCCGTTTAAAAAAGGCCGCCGATTTGCTATAATCGCCCGCGTGGCGTGGCGCCTGGAGGAAATTGACGACGCGGGCCGGTGGGACGAGTTCGTCCTCGCCCGGGCGGAGTACTCGATAACGCACAGCTTCGCCTGGGGCGAGCTGAAGGGCGCGTTCGGCTGGCGGCCGCGCCGCTTTATTTTACTGGAGGACGGCCGCGCGCGGGCAGGCGCGCAAATATTGAGCCGGCCTATCCCGGTCGTCGGCGGCGAGCTGTGGTACGCGCCGCGCGGCTTCCTCGTCGACTACGGCGACGGCGTCGCGCTGGGCGAGCTGACGGCGGCGCTGCTCGAGCCGGCCCGGAAACGGGGCGCCGTCGTCCTCAAGATAGAGCCGATGGCTCGGCTCGAGGCGGACTTGAGCGCGCTCGAGGCGCTGGGGTACGTGCGGCGCAGCCGCGGCGTCCAACCGCGGCGCACGCTCTACCTCGAGCTAACGCGCCGCGAGGACGAACTCCTCGCCGGCATGGACCGCCGAACGCGTTACAACGTTAAACTAGCCGGCCGCAAGGGCGTCGTCGTGCGCGTCGGCAAAGAACCGGCGGACCTTCACGCTTTCTACGAGCTCCTCGACGCCACGATCGTACGCAAGCACTTCCTCGTTCACAACCTGTTCTACTACGAGAAGGTGCTCGAGCTCTTCGGCCCGGCGAGCGCGGTATTGTTTGCCGAATACGAAAGCGAGCCGCTGGCGGCGGCGTTCGTCCTCGGCTTCGGCAAGTACGCCTACTACGCCCACGCCGCGTCGTCGACGGCGCGCCGCGAGCTCAAAGCCACTAATAAGGTCGTATGGGAGGCGATTCGCTGGGCCAAAGGCGCCGGGTACCAAATCTTCGACTTCTGGGGTATCCCCCGCGAGCCGTCGCCGCGCAACCCGCTCTACGGCGTCTACACGTTCAAGAAAGGCTTCGGCGGCGAGACGGTGGCGTTCGCGCCGCCGTACGACCTGCCGTTAAGACCGGTACGGTACCGCCTTCTGAACGCCGCGCTCGCGCTACAGGCCGCGTGGCGCAACGTGCGCGCGCGCGGAACGTTTCGGGACCCGATGGGCAATTAATTTATACGCGGAGGCAAAATTGAAAAAGAAAATCGCCTTAGTCGCACACGACGGCCGTAAGCAGGACCTGCTGGAATGGGTGAAGTTCAACGTCGGGACGCTTGGCGAGCACGAGCTCTACGCCACCGGGACCACCGGCAAAGTCATCGCCGAGGAGACGGGCCTCGACGTCCGGCGCTTCCGCTCGGGCCCGCTGGGCGGCGACATGCAGCTCGGCGCCGCCATAGCCGAAAACGAACTCGACGTCCTCGTCTTCTTCTGGGACCCTATGACCCCCCACCCCCACGACGTGGACGTGAAGGCGCTCCTGCGTATCTCGGTCCTCTACAACGTACCGACCGCCTGTAACCGTTCCACCGCGGACTTCGTAATCTCGTCGCCGTTGTTGAAAGAGGATTACGTACGAACTAGCAGGTACGTCGATTTACAATAGAACGTCGCGGAGGACTTAACCCAAACGCGCGGGGTATATTTATGAAAAGGTACATCGTTATACTATGCGTACCGCTGCTTGTCGCGGCCGTCGCCGGTTGCGGCAAAAAGGGGAAAGCGGGCGGACCGGTCCCGCCGGTGCCGACGGCCGAAAAGGCCGGCGAAAAGGGCGCGCCCGTGCCCGAAACGGCCCGCGTGACCGCCGGGCCCCTGAACCTGCGCGATAAACCGAACCTCGACGGCGCCGTAATCGGGAAGCTGAGCGAAGGAGAGAAGGTCCTCGTTCACGCCAAGAGCGACGACGCCGAGACCATCGACGGCAAGACGGCGTACTGGTACGACGTCGAAACGGTCGACAAGAAGCGCGGCTGGGCCTTCGGCGCTTACCTGGACGTAGCGGCGGAGGAAGCGCCCGCGACGGGCGAAAGCGCGCCCACCGCCGAAGCCGCGGCGGACGCCCCGCTCACCGCCATCAACGTCACCGCCGTGGCCGACGTCCCGGCGTGGAAGGCCGGCGATTATTTCGAACGCGGGAAAGAGCTGGCCGCGGCGAAAGAGTACGGCGAGGCGCTGTTCTACTACAAGGCCGCGACGGAGCGTTCGCCGCAGACCGGCCCGTACTGGTTCGATTTCGGCCTCGCGCTCCAGGAGGTGGGCCGTCACGTCGAAGCGTCGACGGCGTACGAACGCGCCGTCGTCCTCATGCCGGACGACTTCTGGACCCACAACAACCTCGGCCTGGCCTGCATCCGCGCCCGGCGCCCCCGCCGCGCCGTAGAGGTTCTGGAGAAAGCGCTGACGCTCCAGCCCAAGGGGCCTATGGACCCGGCGGCCGCCAAGGACATCGCCCGCGCGAACCTGGCCACGGCCTACGAGCTGAACGGCCAACCGGAGAAGGCCGCGGCCTTACGCTAACGCCCCCGGAGATAACGCCGCCTTTGACTCGAGTACGGATTCGGTTTGGAAGTCGAATATGACGACCACTAAAGCACCCATACCCACGCCCCGCGACGAGATCGTAATTCCCCGGCGCCGCTTCGGCGGCCGGCTCGCGGTAATCGTCGTCGTGGTCCTCGCGGCCGCTGCCGCGGTTTTCTTAGGCCTCGCGGCCTGGGGCGGCATCTTCAGCAAAGACGAGACGGCGCCCCTCGTTACGCTCGACGTCCCGGCCGAGGGCGCGAAGTATGAGGGCGTTATCGAAATTACCGGCAGCGTCGCGGACGAGTCGAAATTATCCGAGTTCTCGCTGGTCCTCGACGGCGCCGACTGCACGCCCGCGTTCGAGTTGGGCGAAAGGCGAACCGTCAAGTTCCGCTTCAAGCTCGACACCGGGTTACTGGCGGACGGCCGCCACGAGCTGGCCGTCGCCGCCGCGGACGCGCGCGGCAACCGCGCCGGTACCCAGGTCACGTTTTACGTCGAGAACCACGCCACCGTCGTCGAGCTCGCCTTCGAGCCCAGCCGCGTCGCCCAGGGCCGAATACTCGTCGTAAGGCTCAACGCCAACAAGAAGCTCTACGACCTAGCGGGCAAACTCTGGAACCAAAAATTCCCGTTCTTCAAAACGGCCGACGGCTTCGCGAGTATCGTCGGCGTTCGCGCGTCGTGTCCGCCCGGCGAGTACCCGGTAGTCGTCGCCGGCTACGACGCCTACGACGAAGCCGTCGAGCTTAAGGGGACGGTGACGGTCGCCGACGGCGGTTACATCAAGGAAAAGATCGTAATCGCCGCCCCGGACAAGAAGAAGATCTTCGACCCGGCGCTGGAGGAGAAGAAGATGCTCGAGTACCGCAAGGTCCAGGCTATAATCACGCGTCGCCGCGACGAGCAACTCTGGGCCGGGACCTTCGCGATACCGGCGGAAGGCCGCTTTACGTCGCCCTTCGGCACCTACCGCACCTTCAGCACCGGCGGCGAGGAACGCCACCTGGGCGTCGACATCGCCAACAAGGAGGGGACGCCCATCCGCGCCGCCAACCGCGGCGAGGTCATGCTGGCTGAGGGGCTCATCGTGCGCGGTAACGCCGTCATAGTGGACCACGGCCGCGGCGTCTTCTCCATCTACAACCACCTGGCCGCCGTCGCCGTCGACCCGGGCCAACCGGTGGAGAAGGGTCAGGTAATCGGCTATATGGGCTCGACCGGCCTGGCCACAGGCTCGCACGTCCACTGGGAGATACGCGTCTTCAAGTGGGTGGTGGACCCGATGCAGTGGACGAAGGCCGCGTTCACGTACCGCTCGCCCGAGGACGAGGAGAAAGCGCTGCAGGAGGTGGAGCGCGGCTACGAGGAAGCGCTGGCCGCGACGCCGCCGGAGGCCAAGGAAAGTACCGGCGGCCACCTCGAGGCCGGCGAGCTTATACCCGATATGGAGGGCGCGGATTAAATGATCACGCCTAGAAAAAACCCGGGGCGTTTAGAATTACCCAAAATAGATTTAAATTTCGACAAACCCGAAAATATTGAGAGTAATAACGAACGGTTGTTGCATAATTTAAAAGAAGTTGTGTCCTATATCAGGCGAAGTGAACAACAAACGCAAGAATATACCGCAATCGGTACTATTGGGAGTAGAGCGGTATTGGAATTAAGGCGGCTACGCGATTGGTATAAACAAGGCGCTCCGAACGAATTTATCGCTTGGGCGGCACGGAACGTATACGAATTAAAGCTATTATTAGATTATATATTGGAATCAGAACAAAACGTCCAATCATTAATTAACCAACCATTAAAAGACCATAAAGAAATTTTAGAGGGGATGGTTGGTTTATACAACCAGACCGAAACGGAAGAATTAAAAGCGAGTATTAAAGAGTTTGAAACGCTATTAGGGGCATTGCCCGAAGCCGAAGACGTACCGAAAAACGCGTATACGTTAGCTAAAATATCGGGGGCTATCGAATACCATAATACCTTTTATAAAATGTTTTCAAAATACGTACACCCTTCTCCCTGGCTACTTTTTGGGCCGGAAGAGGTTATTAATTCAGATAATATAAAACGGGGCTTGGTTTATACTGCTCAAAACAACGCTTTCTTCATATTAAAAACGGTCGTTGAGAAATTAGCTAAAGATGAATAATAAATTGGACCACATTAAATTCGGCACCACCGAAGAAGTCAAAAAAGAGTTAAAAAAATTAAGTGACTCGCTCGGGAGATTATGTTCATATATTAGGGAAAACCTACCGAGAACCGGAAAAAACTTAGTTATTCACAGTATAATAGGTCAATCACAAGCGGAGATAATTAGGTTATCTGATTTATTCCCAATAAACCCACCGAACGAAATATTAGCCTGGATAACGAGGAACCTATTCGAATTAAACCTAAAACTACGGTACACGCTAAAAAACGAGGAAAGCGTCGACCGTTTCGCTTATGAGTTGGCCCAAGACCAAATCGATATTATGGAAGGGGTTTTAGAACTATCAGAAGATCCCGACGATGAAAGGGTTAAACGCATACGAAAACAAATCGGCTATCATAAAACCGCAATGGAAAACTCTAAGATAAAAGCTAAATTACCTTACCCGACCCAGGTACTCGCCCGTGAAGTAGACGCCTTAAAAGAATACCGAGCTTTATATAAATTATATTCGAAATATGTACATCCTTCAGCTTTTCTGTTATTAGGTGACCGTGAATCGGTACAGTCTTTTGGGTACCTCCAAATATTTATTAAACAATCGCAAATATACGCTAGGGATACGGCCTCTCGCGCTTCCGCCGCATATGGCGTGGATTTAGAATATGGTTAAAAAATCCCCCTACGACCCCGTCGCCGAGGCGCCGCGACTCCTGAAGGAGCTCGCGCCGTACAACGTCCACCATATGAAGCTGGACGTACCGGCGGCGGCGCTCCTCGTAGTCGACATGCAGAACGCCTTTCTCCACCCGGACGGCCCCACGTATATGCCCGCCGGGGCGGCAATCGTGGACGCCGTCGCCGCGGTGGCGAACGCCTTCCGCGCCGCCGGTCGCCCCGTCCTCTACACCCGCCACGCCGAGGACCCGGCGGGCGGTAACGCCGGCATGATGGCCTTTTGGTGGGAGGGCTCGTCGCCCAGGGAGGGGACGTGGGAGGCCGAGATCTTCGAGGGGCTCGCGCCCCGGCCGGGCGACGTCGTAATCCCCAAAATCAGGTACAACGCGTTCGTCGCCACCGACCTCGAGCTCAGGCTGCGCGAGGCGGGCGTAAAGGACCTGGCGATAACGGGCGTAATGACCAACCTCTGCTGCGAGAGCACCGCGCGCGACGCGTTCATGCGCGACTTCCGCGTCTTCTTCGCCGCCGACGGCACCGCGGCGCCGTCGCTCGAGTTTCACCGGAGTTCGCTTCTCAACCTGGCGTACGGCTTCGCGTACGTTCTCACGTGCGACGAGCTCGTCGCGATGGTTAAGGATAAAAAATAAGGCCCGCGCCGCGGGCCTCCGCCGAGCCGGGCCGCGATTATTTGGGTTTTAAGAGTTCGCTGTAGAGGTCCACGCGCCGGTCGGCCAGAACGTCGTTTTGGGGGGTGACGGATTTGTCGTCGGCTTCGGCCGGGTTTACGTCGATCGAGACCGCGGCCTCCTCGTCCTCGAGCCGGAGCAGTACTTCGCCCCGCGGGTTCACGATCTGGCTTTGGCCTATGAACGTCATCGCCTCGTCCCACCGGTGCTCGGTCCCCGTGCGGTTTGCGGTGACGGCGAAGACGCGGTTCTCGAAGCAGCGGGTGATCATAGCCGCCGGGCAGTTCGGCAAAACCAGATTGGCGGGATGTAAGACGATCTGCGCGCCGCGTAGCGCCAGGATGCGGACGACCTCGGGGAATATCCAATCGAAGCAGATCATCATCCCCACCCGGGCGAGGCCGACGTCGTACACCTCGAACGCGTCCTCGCGGGCCGCGTCGAAGAGGTCCTTCTCGCGCCAGAAAAGGTGGACTTTCCGGTAGACGCCGCGCAAGCCGTCCGGGCCCAAAAAGACCGCGCTATTGTACAGGGCGTCGCCGTCGGCCTCCGGGATACCGGCGCAGGCAAAAGCGCCGCGTCGCCGGCACCATTCAGCCAGACGCTCTACCGTGGGGCCGCCCGTCGCCGGCTCGGCCAACTCCTTCAGCTCGCCGCGGTCTTTGAATTGATAGCCGCTCGAGAAGAGCTCCGGGAACACGTACAGCTCCGCCTCGACGCCGTCCGCCAGCGTCAGCGCCTGGGAAATATTTTCGGAAACCTTGCCGAATGAGGGCGAAAATTGTACGAACGCCAGCCGCATAAATCCCGACTACAGCTTTGTTAGCGGAGGTAAGAAATTGTACGACTTCAAAACGGACCCACACTTCGAATGCGTAGGCCACCTCACGACGCGCGAGACGGACGTCGTCGTCCGCGCCGAGGGGTGGCAGCCCGAGGCCGACGGCCGGACGCTCCTATGGTTCGACCGCCACCAATACTTCAGCCGTACGTACAAGAGCCACCTCGTCGCCGAAGTCGCCGCCGAAGGCACCGAACGCGTAATCTATCACGACATGCTGGCCGACGACGTCGAGGTCGAACCGGGCAAGTCGTACCATGTCTGGATTATGGCCGCGGCCGCGACGCCCGGGCCGGACGGTAAATTAGTAGTCGAGAAAACGCGCTCCGGCCATGGCCACGTCAGACTCTACCGCCGCCTCCAACCGGATGACGTCGACCTCCCCCCTAAAAAAGAAAAGAAGAAATCGCTCTGGGCCAAACTGTCGGGTCGGAAGTAAACCGCTAGTCGGCCCACTTCGTCGCCGCCACCCGCACGTCGTCGCCGGCCTTGATGCCTAACGCGACGGCGGCGTCACCCTGGGCGATGGCGAGCTCGAGACGCCCCATGGAGTTGACGAGCGCCAACGGCGCGCCGGAGACGACCTCGGCATAGTGCCGCTTCAGCGAGCCGAAGTCAACGTCGCAACACCGCACGTAGTAAGCCTCCCACGGCGGGAGGTCTTCGTCTTTTACGGACGTTATGCAGTTGCCGAAGTGGTCGACGTGGAGGACGACGCCGGCGAGTTCGTCGCCTTCCATCGACGCTCGCGGCCAGGGGAACTTCACCGGGTTTTCGAGCGACGGCCCCAGCGAGCCGTAGCCGGCGCCGCGGGCGATGTGCGCCGCCGCGGGTGCGAAGAGGTCGCGGCCGTGGAAGGTACTCGAGTACGGCTTTAGGCGGAAGCGCTCCTCCTCGATGGCGACGGCACCGGCCATTACGTCCTCTTGTAAAAAAGGCGTGAAGACGCCGTTGTCGGGGCCGACGAAGTATTGCCCGGCCGCGGACAACGCGAGCGCCCGCCGCCTCGAGCCGACGCCCGGGTCGACGACGACGAGGTGGATCGTGTTCGAGGGGAAATATGGGGCCGTAGCCTCGATTATCAACGCCGTCGGCAGAATCTCGTGGGGCGGAACGTCGTGGCTGATGTCGACCAACCGGGCGCCGGGGCACAGCTTCAACAGAACGCCCCTCATACTCGCCACGTACCCGTCCGACACGCCGAAGTCGCTGGTGAGCGTTATGATAGGCTCTCTAGCTCGAGCGCTCGTCACTTGGGCTTACCCGCCTCCCGCGCCGGCCCGCCGAGCGGCGCGAAGAAATTGCCGGTGAGGTGATGTATCGTCGTCGGCTTCCCGGCGCCCGGGCCGAAGCGGTTCATCGCCGCCTCCTCGTCGGCGACGACACGAACTACGCGCATTATGAACGCCGTGTGGTCGCCGGTCCCGAAACTATTCTCCCACACGCACTCCAACGTGGCCAGGCATTGTTCTATGCCCGGCGGCTTGACCCGCTCGGACGGCGCGGCCTTTAGCGCCGTCTCCGCGAACTTGTCCACGTTGCGGCCCGAGACGCGGCCGCAGAACGCGACCTCCTCCAAAAGCGACCACGGCGGGACATTTATCGTAACCTCGCGCCCCGCTTTTATCAGGCCGTAGCTGTACCGCTGTGGCGACACCGATATCATCACGAGCGGCGGGTCGTGGCTCACCGGCGCCACCCAGGCCAGCGTAATGATATTGGGAGGACCCTCGTGCTGCGCCACCGCAAGGACCGCGGGGCCGCAGTTAAGAAACCTATGAAAAAACGCCGTTTCGAATTCTATTTTGTGCATATAGCTCCGTCAAAATTCTTCGAGGCGGTAGACGTCGTAGGCCGCTTCTTCGTAAGGGTGGGCCGCCTTCATCGCCGCGACGACGGCCTCGACGACGTCGCCGCGCGCGACCATCTCCAGCCGCCACTCGAGTACCTCCTCGAGGCGACCGGCCCGGCCCACCGTGGGCGACGCGCCTTCGCCGCCGCGAAAAGTCCCCCGGCCCTTGGTCGCGAACGAGCACCAGTCGTATTCGCCGATACCGCCGGCGCCGGCTCGAGCCATAGCCGCGCGCACGACGTCGAGCGCTTCCCAAGGTACGAAGACGACGACTTTGTAACGCTGCTTCTCATCCCCCATCGCGCCGCATCATAACAGCGCGTTAATAAGCTGTCAACCGCAACGCCATTCATTGACGCCGGCAAAGGCGTGTGCTAATATCTTTTCGTCGTGATGCGAGTGAGCACCGTCGCCGGCGTTATACTATTCACGGTCTTAACGGCCGCGGCGCATGCGCTGACGGTCGAGGGCCGGCAGCTCCGTCTGGAGGGCGGCGCCTTCATACCGGAGGATGCGGAGTGGCTCGCGGCCCGGGCACGTTACCTGCTCAAACAACGAGAATACGGCCGCGCCAACGACGTCGCGACGCTGGTGGCGGGTGCGGCGCCGCCGACGATAGCCCTCGAAGCCCGCGCCCTCGCCGCGCGAACCAAGTACTTCGCCGTAGGGCACAAAGAATCTTATCTGGCTTTCCGGGAATTATACCGCGAAGAAAAGAAAAGGATTGACGGAACGGCCGCGCCGCTCACGGAAGAAGACCTGGCGCGGCTGGCGGTTATTTCGCGGGAGGCGACGGCCGCGTTGGGAACGGCCTACGGCCCCGGTGCCGTCCCCGGCGCCAGGACTATTTCTCGATACGACTCCCCCACCGCTAGCACCGGCGCCGCCGAACCCCAGGTCACGAAATACGACTTGCGGTGGTCGGTCAACCTCGTCTTCCTCGTCCGCGAATACGACAAGGCCAACCTGGCCGACGCCAAGGCCGCGGTTAAAAAAGCCCTGGATGAAAAGAGAACGTACGAAGCGTTCTTCCGCGACGTGAGTATGCCCAAGTCGACGAAGGCGCGCGCCGTCGACGACGTCCGCGGCAGCGTACGCGACCGGGCTCGCAACATGCTGCCCGGCGCCGTTGCCCGCGAGATCCAAACCACCTATAACCTGGAGGGTTTTAAATTCTGCTTAAAAAAACCGGTCGGCATCCCTGACCTCACGATTTACGCCGGCCGGATTTTGGAGACTTCCGAAAACGAGGAGATAAAGATCGAACGGTACGAAGACGCGGGCTACGTCGCCTACCGAGCGACGGCCACCGCGCGCGCCAAGGCCACCACTTCCCTCGCCGACGCGCTGCGCTATCTGGGCGTCGACCCGTACGTATGGCGCCCCTTCGTAGGTAAATTGGAAGAGGACGAGAAAGCGAAGGTCGGCGCCGAAGGAGGTTCTCCTTCCGAGATGGACACCGGCGGCATACCCGAGGATTAAAGTGTACGCTACCCGGAAGAAGTTAGGTTGGATTACGTTCGTCGCGCTCGTCGCGGCGGCTTCGGCGCAAGCCGCGTTCCCGGACGCGGCGACGGCCGAAAAGATATTCCTCGCGGAAATAAGCGAACGGTACGGCGAGCCGGAGGGCGTTACGACGAGCGCGTTCGTAGAGGGCGAAACTTCCGGGCAAGCGCTGGCCGCGGTCCGCGTCGCGTACGGTTACTACACGGAGGTGTACGTCGCGCTGTTCGTCCAGAATGACCGGGGCTGGCGTGTAGCCGACTTCGACGGGTCCGTCAACTATATGCCCGAGTTCGGCGGCGACGAGGGAACCGTCGCCCGGGCCCAATTCGGCCCCTGGGGGTACCGTCGGACCCGACTCAACCCCTGGACGTACTATGTCTTTACTTGTACCGAGGCCTCGTACGGCTCGGGGATGGGTACCGAATACGACTTCTTCAAATTGTACCGGGTGGACGGCGAAAAGCTCGTCAAGGCCTTCGAGGGTGAAACCGGCTCCCGGGAGGACTACTACTCGCGCTGGTACGGCGGCGACGACTCCTCGGCCTGGGAGTACGGCGCCTACGTCGAACGGACTACCGAGTTCGCCTTCGACGACACGGACGGCGACGGCGCGCTTGAGCTCTGGGCGTATACGCGCGAACGCCCTGCCAAGGAGGGCGCGTACACGTACGTCGAGGCCGCGCTTTTCGCCGCCGACGAGAGCGGCACCTTCGCCGCCGCGGACATCGATAAATTCCGCGAATTCCTGGAACGGGACGATTCCCCCGCCGTCAAGTTCATACTCGCCGGCTCGGCCCTACTAGAGGAAGGCGACGTCGCGGCGGCCTTGGAATACCTGGCGCAGGCCGTGTCGCTGGACCCCTCGCTCGAGCCGGCGGTAGAACGACGCCGGGAATTTCTGCGCCGACTTATGGGCGACCCCGCCGAGGCGGTGCGGCTTTTCTACGGCGACGGCAGCGACGAACATCGCGCGCTCATCGACCAATACCCCGAGTCTGCAGCCGCGGCCGAAGCGACGATCCGAATGGGTACGTTCGACGAGCTAACGGCCTTTTTGAAAAATAACCGCAACCATCCCCGCTGGCCGGAGGCTTACGCGTACGCGGTGCGCGAAGCGCTATACGACGCAAACTACGAGGAGAGCGTCGGCTTGAGCAAGAAAGAGCTAGGCCGATTAAAGAAAGACCTAAAACGCTACCGAAAACTCGCGGCCGACGCCGAAGAGCGGGCGCAAACGCTGACTCACTTAGCGGATTGTTTTTACCGCCTCGGCGAGTTTAAAACCGCGGCGCGATTGTACGAAGATTCGTTGGCCGAATTCCCGGGCGGCGTATTCGAGGGTTACGATTATTTAAGGCTGGGCGATTGCGCCGCCGCGGCCGGCGACCACGGCGCGGCGATCGCGTATTACGTGGAATGCGCGGACCTCGTCGATTGGTGGAGTGACGACGCCGACGACGCGCTGATGGGCTACGCCGCGATCCGCGAAGGCGGCAAGCGCCGCCACTTCCTCGACTACCTGGACGAGCGGGGCGGCTACGGTTACCTGACGCTGGAGACCGGCGACCTGGACGGCGACGGAAACGCCGACGTCGTGGCGCTCGTGCAGCGCGACGACGAACCGGACGAGCTCTATTACTTCCTGAGAACCGGCGACGAATTCGTAGGCGAATTCTTGACGCGCGGGCGGCCGTCGCTGTGGTTCGTCGAAGGTCGGGAAGTATTCGACATCGGGCCCGCGCTACTATCTTGCCGCGAAACGGTGGACGCCGAGGGAGGCCGCGCGGCGTACGAAGTCCTCTACCGCTACGACGGCTCGAGCATGCGCGAGGTAGGTCGCGTTAAAACCGAAGAAACGCGGGACGGCGAACCGGCGTACGAATATAAAGCAACGCTCGCGTTCGCCGACGCGCCCCGGCCGATATTAGCGGTCGAGGGTACGATTAAGACGGACGAGAGCGAAACGACTTTCGCCGAAGAGTACTTTTGGGACGACGAGCGCTTCGCGTTCGTTCGCCGAAGACCATAACCGCATAAAGGCGTCGCCGGGAGGAACCCGTCATGTTTAAACGCAACCCGATAATAACCTTAACCGCCGTTGCCGCCGCCGCGACGGGCGCTTTCGCCACCGAATTCTGGACCGCGGAGGAGCTGGCCCGGCCGCCCGGGCCGCCCGTCGAGCCGCGCCTGGGCTACGACGCCCGCGCCGAAAAATACGACGCCGAGGAGGTATTCGGGAAGGCGTGCGCCTTCATCGAATATTGGCAGGTTAAAGACCCCAACGACCCCAACTACGGCGGCATCCGCGAGGGCGAAGATTTGCCGCACATCGTCCAGACCGACAACACGTCGGAGTCGGTTTGGGTGTGGTCGCGGTGGCGCCAGCTCACCGGCAGCCGCGAGTACGACGACGCCGTCGCGCGTTCCTGGGTCTATATAAATAAAAACCCGGCGTGGGAAGAGGAAGGCTGGGAAAACCCGGCCTCGAAATACTACCGCATATACAATTGCGGCTGGGGCATGCGCGCCGAGATGATGTACCGACAGACGACCGGCGACAACTCCCTTAAAAACTACGGCCTTACCTGCGCGCGCTTCGTAGCCGACAACCTCATCGACATTGAGAACATTTCTTACTTAAACAACTACCTCTGCACGGCGTGGGCCGTCGGCAACCTCTACGAATACGCGGAGGACGTCGGCGACGCCGGCCTGAAGGCCAAAGCGTTGTCGCTGGCGTCGGAAGTTAAATCGCTGGCGGAGGAAGCGCCGGGTTGGCGGATAGGATATTACTCCTGGGCGATGTCCGGCGGCGTTACGGTATGGGGCCTTCATAATTCGTATTTCAAAGAACATCCTAACGAAGAGAAGTCCTGGATGACAGAATACGGGCCCTACCTCCAAACGCTGGTTAAACCGGGCGCCGGGACTTGGGACAATGCCTGGAACGCGTGGTATATGTTCGGCCACCACAGCTGCTACCACGCGACGGGCGACGAGTCGTACTGGCTCAAATTCGACAACGTCGCGGCCAACCTAGTCGCCCAGGATACGGACGACGACGGCGGCATCCCTCCCAGTCAAGCCGGCACCGAAAAAGGCGACCATACCTGGGTCACGTCGTACCTGTGCATGATGGGTATGGACCGCATCATCCGCGACTTGAGCGTAAAGAACTTCGTCGCGGTCGCCGAGCCGGGGACGATCGTCTTAAAGTGGGACCCCGCGTATGAGACGCACGCCTTCGCTTACAATCTCTACCGCGAGACCGAAAGCCGCCCCGGGCGCGAAAAAATTACCGACACGCCGCTGACGGGCGAGCCGCCGTACTCATTCGTCGACAACGACGTCGTCCCGGCGACGATGTACCGCTACTGGCTCGAGGCCCTGAGCCCGACCAACCACGCACGGACCCACGGACCGATAGAGCGCAAGGCGGGCGCGCTCAAGGCCACCTTCGCGCTGGGCCAGAACTACCCCAACCCGGCGACGTACGGCCGCACCGCGGTTCCGTTCGCGCTGGCGCGCGCCGGCAAAACGTCCTTCCGCGTCTACGACCTCGCCGGCCGCGAGGTATACCGGACGCAGGGTGATTACAGCGCCGGCAAACACCTGCTCGAGCTGGCGTTCGACTTCGCCCCCGGCGTTTACGTGTACAAACTCCAGGCGGGCGGCGACGAGGCGGCCAAAAGGATGGTAATAGCACATTAGGAGAACCGGCATAAAAAAGCCCCGGCCTCGAGGCCGGGGTTTTTTTCGAAACTCTTCTTTACTTAATCGAGATCTCGACGCGCTCGTCCTTATCTTCGTCCTGGACCGTTATAATCTCGCCGACGCCCTCGCCGAGTAGCGTGCCGAGCTCGTCGAGGTCGATCTCCTTGTTGCCCATACGCGCCTTGGCGTCCGCGGGCACGAACTTGAGCGCCAACTTCGCGAGGCTGAGCGGGATGTTGACGTTGACGTTGGGGCGCTCGCTGTCGCCGCGAAAGACGCGGATGTGAAGCGTCCTGGCGCGGCCTTTGGTCGTAGCGGCCGCCTCGGCTTCCGCGCCGCTTCCTCCCACGGCCTCCAGAAGCCGCGCCGCTTCGTCCGCTTTGATCTTGCCCTCTTCGAGCATCTTCAATATTTTCAAGCGCTCCGCAGTTACCATTATTTATCCTCCTTGACCTTTATTTCAACCTTGCTATGGGCGGCGTTGATCTTCACGTTGGCCTTGGCCTCGCCGTCGGCGTAGACCATCGTCGTCCCCATCTTATCGAAGGGTATATCCGTATCCAACTTGCCCGCCAGCGACTCAATTTTAATTAAGCAGTCGGTAGGCTTGCGGCCGAACTCGGCCGATACTCTGCCGCTGCCGAAGTTAAAGGCGTAGTCGGCGTTCTCGGGCAAGCGGGCCTGTTTTAAATCCACGGCGCCGTTGCCGACGTTGAAACGGAACTTCTCCAGGGCGTCCGCCTCGTCAACGAACACTTTCAAATTGCCGCCGTTGACGTCCAGCTCGCGCGCGCCCCGGCTGAGCAACTTGCCGTTGCCCAGGTTGACGTCGACGTACGCGGCGTCGGTTTCGACCTTGCCGTTGCCGCCGTTGGCTCCCACGCGCGCGATGCCCTCGGTGGCGAGCTTGCCGGTGCCGTACGAGGCGACGAACGGTACGTCCGCGGGTAACGTGACGTCGAAGTCGACCCACACCTTGGCGCCGCGGAAGAGGTCGAGGATGCTCTTCGTCATGTCGGCTTTAACGTGGGCCTTCCCGTCCTTCTCGTCGAACGTCAACTCGACCTTATCGAAGAGGTTCTTGGCGTCGGCGGCATTTTTCGCCCGCGCCTTGACGGTCGCGACCACCAACGTTTGCTCGCCCGCCCGGGCGACGACGTCGCCTACGAAACTGCTGAGCCGCAACTCGCTGATGGGGCCGTCGGGCGACCATTCCGTTATATCCGTTATCACCTTGCCCTCAGCCTTGGCCTCCGGCGGTTCGACATCGACGCCGGCGTCCAGCGCCTCGAGCATCTCCTCGGCCCGGGCGGCGCTAATCTCGCCCTTCTCGAGTTTCTTTAGGATCTCCATCCTCTCGTCTTCGGCCATCGTTCCTCCTACGATTCAAAATTAAAGCTTCTTAAGCGCGTCGGCGGCCTCGGCCGCGGTCATCTCGCCCTTCTCGACCGCCGCCAACAAGTCGGCGCGTCTGGCGCGCGCTTCCTCCGCCGCGGCGGCGTCCTCGGCGACCTTAAAACCTAAGGCGCGGATGACGTCGTCCAGGCGCGCGCGGACCGTCGGGTACGAGACGCCCAGCTCGCGCTCGAGCTCTTTGATGTTGCCGCGGCTGCGCACGAACGCCAGGACGAACTCGGCTTGCGCCGAGCTCAAGGCCGCCAGCTTATTAGGAGCGAAGCGACCCTCGACCGCGGCATCGCAATCGCGACAGGCAAACGCCGTAACGTCTATGGCGCCGCCGCAGAACGGGCAATTTCCAGGTAACGTCGGCAAACCGGTCACCTCCTTGGTCTCGTATAACGTTAACACAATACTTTCCATAAGTCAATATTAAAATGAATATATTTTATCGATTACTTCATATTATTAATACTATATTCGTATATACGGGTATATATCGAAAATGGTTGCAAAAAAAGCCGGCCAGCAGGCCGGCTCTTCGTTTAATCCGACAAGTCATCTGAATAATGCTTTTACCTTCCCTACCGACGCCGGCGCGACGGCGACGCCGTTGCCTAAATACGCCTGGAATACATAAGCGTTATGCTCGTACCAAACCGATTGGATATACCATAAAGTAGTACCGTAATCAGCCGGGTAACCCGGGCCACATACGCAACCGTAGTTACCCGTATTATACTGGTAGTGTTCGAAAGAGGTAATTAAAGAGCCGGATGCCGAGTAAACGTACCTGCGCCAGTTTTTCGTAACTATTAAGTATTCGCCGTCGCGCCCCGCGAACGTATCGGTAGCCGCGAGGCCGGCGGTTCTAGGCCCTACGGAGAAAGAACTAACCAAGCTTCCCTCCGTCGTAAATCGGTACAGGTAACCGTTAGATGTATAATCCCCGGTGATTACGTATTTATGACGACCGCCCGGAATATATGCATACGCGCTCATTCTCTCAAACGGGGCCCACGACCCCACCACCGAACCCGTATAAACCGCGTAATCGTATACGCGTGCAACCCCGTACCAATTTATCGCGGCTATGTAACCGCTGCCGAGGACGCTATGGTCGGCTTCGGAATGAAGAGGTCCTACGCCGGAGGAAAAGGCGAATTTCCCGCTAGGCATAAAGGCAAATAAAGTACTACCGCCTCCGCTTTCGAAACCCGCTATAACGTAAACGTATGAGCTGTCGCGGGATATACAGTAATCCATCCGCCACAGATCCCCCATGTAAAAGGAGCTAATGATAGACCCCAACCGGCCCGGGACGGCCACCGCGGCGACGGTTAACGCCGTAATGGATACTACGAGTAATCGAAATATACCTTTCATCTTCGGGACCCCGCGTAAGGTTGCCGAAACGTTCAACGATACAACGCCTTTATCCTCCCCGCCGACGCCGGCGCTACCGCGGTTGTATTGCCCAGGTCTATTTGGTACACCCAGCACCCCGACCAGCCCTCGTAGCGCCAGTACGTCGTACCCCAACTCGCCGGGTAACCGGGGCCGCAGACGCATCCGCGGCCTATCACATCCCGCCCGTTAGGGCCTATCACATCCCGCCCATTAGGGAAAGTACCGACCAAAGACCCGTCACCCGTGTACACGCGCGCCGGCGTAGAATCGACGATGACGTAATCGCCCGGCCGGCCTTTATACCGGTCCGTCGCGGCGAGCGCCCCGCCCGTTTTAAAGGAGCTTACTACGCTCCAGGAAGCATCGTATTTGAATATGAATTCCGAGGAGTCTTCCGAGGCGAACGCGAACCTGGCTCCCGGGCGATAAGCGTAACCCCAGATGTCGTATAACCCCAGGTTTATCGACTCTACCCGATTACCCGTCGATAGATCATAGGTAAATAAAGAACTGGCGTCCGTGGCGATCGTCACGTACCCGGCGCCCCGGCGGCTGTGGTCGGCGTCCGTAAGAGGCCATTGCCACGCGGGACCGAGAGCGATAACGCCGACGCAACTCCCGGCCGGCGTATACTTCTTAATGTAATAATAAGGTTGAGTCGAATAAAACGCGACGTAGACGTACGCGGCGTCCCGGTAAACGCCCCCGGCGTAATCGGTTCCGCTTGTCGCTCGGAAAGAGGATATTACGTCGCCCACGCCGGCCCAAACGGCCGCCGCAAGAACGCTCGTAGCCGCAATTAAACAGACGCCCACCCGCGTCATAATCGGACCTCCCGTCTTAATGTCGAGCCCTAACTAACCCTCAGAATTACCGATACAGCGCCCTCAACCTGCCTATTGACGCAGGCGCCACCGCCGGCGCCGTGGCCTCGACGTCAACCTGGTACGCCCAACGGCCGGAGCCTCTTTGCTGGACGCACCAGTACGCCCGTTGATACTTCTTCGGGTTGGCCCGACCCACGACCGACGCGTACGTACCGGTGCCCGGCACTACAAACGAATCCACCAGCGAGCCGCCGCCGGTGTAAACGTACGAGTAGCCGCCCACGCGGGACCGGCCTATGATCACGTATTCGCCGTTCTTGCCGTCGTATACGGGCGTGGCGGCCAGGCCGCCGATGTACCCGCCGACGTAGAACTTGTTTACCAGTACGTCGTTGGTGGTGTAACGGAAGACCATCTCGTCCCGGGTGATGAAGTACTTCGACGAGCCCGGTATATAAGCATACGCGGTGGTATCGGAAGGCAAAGGCTTCTCCTTCACGAATTCCGCGTTCTTCCTGTACGTCAAGAGCATCTTCTTGCCGAAATCGAAGACGTCGACGTATCCGGTGCCCAGCATGCTGTGGTCGGCGTCGCGCGGCGCCTGGGCCCGCGGCAACGTCGC
>SDBS01002538.1_pt1 | contig 18218 bp, 16 predicted proteins | sample 2277091 | NCBI WGS metagenome assembly SDBS01 (sample SAMN10404972, study PRJNA504765) | marine sediment metagenome | isolation source: marine sediment core GS10_PC15, 163 cmbsf | place: Arctic Ocean: Southern Knipovich Ridge | collected 2010 | reverse complement strand
GTCATTTTCAATAGTCTCTGTAAGGCCTTATCCACTCCGGCCAGTCGCTGGGCTGGACGCCGCCGGCTAAGGTATAAGGACCCGCTGTGTTGAACCTCTTATGCCATTTCAATACCCACAGCTCTTTTAGTCCTACCTTTCTCGCCGAGAAATCAGCGAATGAGCAGCCTATATACCCATCGTGCCGGTTGACGCAGGAGCGTCCCATGTGATTGGCGGTCCAGACCGCATCCTCATACTCTGCAGGTAGTTCCGTGTCCTGAGGCCATACGTCGAAACGCAGGGCATCTAACAAAAGCGGAATATTGCCTGCGCCCTGAACCCTCGGAGTTTTGAAGAAATTGTCGGCCCGGATGCCATTCTCAAATGTGTGGCTCGGCGGTGCTGGCGTGTCAAGCAGATAGCTGTTTAACCCATAGCTGCCCGCGATACCGTCCGGGGTGAGGTTACTGTGGCCGGTGTAATAGACACCCCAGGCAGAGGAGTTATTGAACCGCTGCCCGCTATTGCCATTCTCATCAATCAAAGGTTTCGTGGCCGTTGGGCAGAACCATATCTTGTTTTGGATACGACTTTGATAGCGATGTGACAATTGCGCTATCCACCAATAAGTGTTATTTCCGAAACCGCTAAAGAATTTGCCGTCATTTTCGTTCATATAGAACTCAAATATAAGGTTCCACTGTTTGAGGTTTGCTAAGCAGACAACAGTTCTGGCCTGTTCCTTTACCCGTGCCAGTGCCGGCATCAATATTGACATCAATAATGCTATGATAGCAATTACTACCAACAGTTCGATTAGGGTAAAACCTCGTCTTCTTCTTCGCTTGCTCAAAACGACACTCCTCAACCTCTATATAGACTTTCTTCTACTGTCCTGCAAGATGCGCAAGAACAACCTTTTGTTCCATTATTTCGGCATTTTTACACTATTTTAGCCCGATATTACCGGAAGCCGTATTATACATTGAATTTGAATTTTCTGCAAGATTAAAATTTGGTTAAATATCGAGTAAAATGTCGGATAGTTTATAAGAAAGAGTAACTTTTTTATCGAGATGGATTCAAAACCGGGGCAGGATAGAACATCAGCTCCGTGGAGCTTAGCTAAAACCTCATTTTTTTCGTGAATATTGCTGATTTGATACATGGCAATATGATGTGAACTATCTTCGAGTCAGGCATCTGCAAGGGTGCCACAGCACAAGTTTGCAATGGCGATATAGTCTTCGGCGCCGAGTTGTTCGGGACGTTGTGCTGGGTTGATGGAACATCGCTCGAAGATTTCGGGCCAATTTATGCCCTCTGTATTGTTAATTTTTGCAAGTTTGCCGCTGGCCAATCTGCTGCAGGCTATAAGAGTCTTTCGGCGATGACCCATAAAAAAGTGTACGGTCTGACGGAAGAGCTCCATATTATGAATACGCCCTAACTTTGCCTGGTCGCGGACAAAGCTGACCATTGCTGAATCAACCTGCGGCTGAGGCCAAAAGACCGTCGGCTTCAAAACCCGTATAGTTTTTACATTGCCGGCAGCGGCCAAGAGGATACTCAGGATGCCGTAATCACTGGAAGCCGGGATGGCTGTCATTCGCTCAGCAACCTCCTTTTGGACGGTAACGTACATAGCATCTGCTGCTCTCGGACCTGTAACCAGATTCATCATTATCGGCGAGGCGACGTTGTAAGGCAGATTTGCAACTAACAGGATTCGGCCATGACATTTTTTACGAGCTGACTCCAATGCGTTTAGAACAGTATGGCTTAGGGTGTTTTTGTTCTCAAGAATATCAGTGTTGATAAACTCGATGTTTTCTGCGTTTGCGAGCCGGCTTTTTGCGATTTCGGCCAGTATCCGGTCAAGCTCAACAGCAATGACCATACCTGCTTTTTCGATAAGGGCCTCGGCTAAAGAACCTGTGCCGCAGCCGACCTCGAGCACAATATCGTTATTGTTGATATTCGCAGAATCGACTAACAACCGCATCAGATTCAGGTCGATGAGAAAATGCTGGCCGAGTCGTTTGTTCGGACGGACGCCTGCCGAGACAAGCAACTGCTGGATTTGCCTTTTTGTCTGCATTGGCTTTAGGTGTTCGTTGTGTTGGCATGAGCAAGTTGATGAGCCTTTTTTGTTTTTGCCATTTGTATTGCGGTGGTTATGGCCGATTTCAAACCGGCTGGGTTGGCAATGTTTTGGCCTGCGATGTCGAAAGCCGTTCCGTGAGCGGGTGATGTTCTTATAATCGGTATTCCGATGGTTACATTGACCGCCTGTTCGAAATTTAGCAGCTTTACAGGTATCATGCCCTGGTCGTGATACATCGCGACGACGCCGTCGAATTCACCGTGGACAGCCCGTAAAAAGAGGGTGTCAGCCGGGAATGGACCGAGGCAGTTTATGCCCTGGTGTTGTGCTAATGAAATAGCAGGCGATATTATGCGCTGTTCTTCATCACCGAATTGACCATCCTCGCCGGCGTGTGGATTTAACGCGGCGACGCCGATCCTGGGTTTGTCAATGTGAAAATATTCTTTCAAAGCCATATCTAATAAATCTATCGGCTCGAAGACACAACCGATGGTAAACTTGTTCCTGACATCAAACAACGCTTCGTGAATTGTCGCCAGTGCCAGTTTTAGCGGGCCGGCGATAAACATCATCACCTTTCGTTTGGATTTGCAGCGAGCGGCTAACATTTCGGTGTGGCCGGGCCATTCAGCGCCGGCCAGCTTCCAGCTTGTCTTACTGATGGGCGCGGTTACTACGGCATCTATAATACCTTCTCTCGCGGCGGCAATGGCATCAAGGCAAAACCTTAGTGAGGCCTCGCCGGCTAATGTGCTCGGACCTTTGACCCAGGACGGAACGGAATACTCGTCGTAGTCGGCAACAACAACTTTATACGGGTAGTCGCGACTGATTTTTTCGTGCTGATGACGGCCCCAGAACGGCTCAATCTCAGCGGCGTCGGCGGCGTAACAAAGCTGTTCGTTCATACCGAATATAATGAATTTCGCGGCCCGCCGGATATTCGGGTCAACCAGTGCTTTGACGATAATCTCCGGCCCGATACCGGCGGCGTCGCCCATTGTTATGCCGATGACCGGCTGTTCGGTTATTGAATTATTGCCGTTAGTTTTCATATAAACTTTAACGTGCCGTACCTGGCTTCTGTCACAACTGATTGGAGGAGTTGTCATTCCGAGCGGAGCGTTGCGAAGTCGAGGAATCTATTTTAATAAATCCCTCGGCTTAGCTCGGGGTGACAATCTTCTGTAAAATAGCAGTCCATCAATATAGCCGTGACAAAGCATTAGTCTCTGCTATCTACTGCTCGCGGGCTTAAAAGCCCAATTCTTTTAGTTTTTCGGCTGTTAGGGACTGCTTCTGTGGCAAAATCTTTTCAAGTTGCTTTTTTATCGTCTTTACAATTATATCAGTTTCTATATTTACCTCATCACCAATTTTTATTTTACTTAGGGTAGTTTTGTTCAGCGTCTGGGGTATCAGGGCAATGGTGAAGCTGTTTTGGTCCATACTCGCTATCGTCAGGGAAATTCCGTCCACGGCCACCGAGCCTTTAACTACCATTGCCTCGAGCAGCTCGGCCTGGGCGGCAAATTTCATATCGGCAAATTGGCCCCGTTTGTTGACTGCTTTTATTGTTGCCGTACCATCGATATGACCCTGGACGAAATGTCCGCCGAACCGGTCGCTGGCTTTGATAGCACGTTCGACGTTGACCTGCGATGAGGGCTTTAATTTGCCTAAAGTTGATTTTGCCAACGTTTCGCCGCTAAGCTCAAAAGTCGCAATGCCGCCTTCGAGCCTGGCAATAGTCAGACAGACCCCGTTTATGGCTATACTATCGCCGATTTTGCCGTCTTCGGCCAGCTCACCCAAATCTATGGTCAGCAGCATTGAGATTTCGCTTTGGCGAACCGACTTTACCGCACAAACTGCCTCTATTAGTCCTGTGAACATTTACGATTTACTATTGACTATTTACTATTTACTATTTACTATTTACTTAAAATACAAGGCACAAAATTGGAGTTCCAAGCTTGGTATTTATAGTTGATTATAAATAATCAGTAGTCAATAATCAATTGTCAATTGGAAAAGGGGTGGGACAATTATGAATACATTTTGGCTGAAAATAGCAGGGGTGGCGGTTCTTGTTGTGGGTGTGATCGTCGGTATAACTGTTTTTACGTCCTCTGAACCCAAGCAATCTCGTGAACGAGAACCGGAACCGAGGGAAAAGACTGTTTATGACCAGTGGGAAGAGGACGATAAGAAGCTAAGTGCCGAGCCGCAGTATAAAGAGCCGCCGGCCACAAGCCCATCCGTGCAGCCGGGCACTAAAGCAGTTCAACAAACCACGCCGCCGAAGCCCGAATTTAAGAAGCTCAGCGAGATAGAGGACATTCAAGCGCAACAACTGTGGGAGTGGGTTAAGAGCCAACGGAAAATGGGAAGGCTGCCGATTATGGGTTATGGGCAGATGGTCAAAACCTGCCGCGACATTATCCAAAGGTGGCCGGAGAGTAAATACGCCTTCTACGCCAAAAGAGCACTTGCCGGTTTATCGGAGCGGTACCGTAAAATGTATAATATAACCGAAGAAGAAATCGACCTTGGGAATTTAAAATAAGGATAAATTACAAAAGATTCGTGGAGGAATACATAGATGAGCAGCACCACATCGGTTGCCAGTATACCTGTAATTTCGATAACCGCTGATTGTCTGCCCCAAGCGTGGGAGAAGGCTGTCTTAGCTGTTTGGGATAAGGGCTTTGATGTTAAAACTCAATACGATAAGCCCGAAGACCCGCCGAGCAAAGACGCAACCGTTATAGTTACCGTTACCGACCCATTCAGCGAACCAAGGATTCACAAGAACTTTCCAGGTGGGCCTGAGGAGCTTGAGTCGTATCGGCAGGAAGTAGTCAACGGCATCCACGACCACTGGATTGACCCTGCTGCGGGTAAGTGGACTTATACGTATCACGAACGGTTGTTTTCGTATTGTCCGGTGGAAGATATACGAAACGCTGACTCGCCGAAGCCGTTCAGGAAAGTGGACCAGATTCAGTATATTATTGATTACCTCTCACAGGCCGGGCACAGCCGCAGGGCCCAGGCGATAACCTGGATGCCGTCGGCAGACCCGGTAACAGATGATCCTCCCTGCCTTCAGAGGATATGGTGCCGGTTGGTAGCAGACGAAGCAGGCCGGCTTTCGCTCAATATGAACACGCACTGGCGCAGCAGAGATCTCTATAAGGCGTGGTTTATGAATGTCTATGCACTGACCGACCTTCAAAAGATGATCGCCGAGGGGATAGCCAATAACAAAGGTGAGCCGGTGAGTGTAGGCAGGTACGTTGACATAAACGATTCGCTGCATATTTACGGCAGTTATTTTAATGAAGTTGCTCCGGAGGTAGAAAAGATGCGGCAAAGCTCATTTCGCGAGCGGGCGTGGGAGAGCACTCACCCGGCTTTTGAGATGATGACGTTAGAGACAAGGGAAAAGCTGGCACAGGACCCGGACTGGTACGCAAAGGCAAAAGGGTAAAATTGATTGTTGAAAATTGAAAGAGATTGCCAAGGTCTGCTATATAGGCCTCGCAATGACAGGTGAAACTATAAGAAAGGTGAGAAATGGCTCTAAATGTTAATGGTGAAAAAATAGAAGACTCGGCGATAAAGCAGGAAGTTGAACGCTTAAGGCCGGATTATGAACGAGTGTTTTCCGACCAGGACCCTAAAGAGCGAGAAGCTCAACTAACTGACTGGTCCAGAGAGAATGTGATTGAAAGAGTATTAATCAACCAGGAAGCAAAAGAGAACGGCGAAAAAATTCTGGAAGACCAGATCGAATCCGCTTTAGCCAAGCTAAAAGAGCAATACACAGATCCGGAGCAACTCTACAAAGCACTTGGCGTCAAGGATGACGGAGATATCAAAAAGCAGATCGAGATGCAGATGAGAGTCGAGCAGAGGCTGAACGAAGCCTGTAAAGATTTACCTGAGCCGCAGCAAGCTGCTGTCCAGGAATACTACCAGGAAAATAAAGAGCAATTCAAAACCAGTGAGAGTGCCAGAGTGGCTCATATAGTAAAATATGTGAACTGGCAGACAGACGAAGAGACAGCTTATAACGCAATACAAGAAGCTCATGATGAATTGAAAAACGGTGCCGCTTTTGAAACAGTCGTGGATAAATACACTGATTGTTCCGACGGCGGTGGTGACCTGGGCTATGTTGTGAAAGGGCAAATGGTAGAAGAGTTCGAGGACGTAGTTTTTAATTTGGGCCTCGGAGAAGTTAGTGACATTTTTCGCACTCGTTTCGGTTTTCATATAGCCAAGGTGTACGATAGGAAACTAGCCGCTGTGCCAGAGCTTGAAAAAGTAAAGGAAGAGATAGTGAACGCGCTTCAAGAAAAGATGCGAGGAAAAGCTATCGATGATTTTATAGATGGGCTGAAAAACAAGGCCAAAATCGAAGATATCTAAGCAGGTTTTAACAAGGCTGAAAACAGTGAATGAATAAGGGCACGAGTTATAGGTCTCTACGATAAATATGATTTTCGGCCTCAGATTTTTCCCTGCCATCGATCGAGTTTTTTCCGCTCTTATTTTTGTGTGCAACTGGTTTTATCGGGCGGTAAAAAAAAGCAAAAAAGTAGCTGTATTGATTTGCCTATTGAAGGTTTTCATATTAAACTTTAATTGTAGCAGTAGTACAAAGGGAAGAGCGAAATTGATGCTAATAATAAAGCTATCACATCAAGTGAAGGCTTTATCCCAAACCTAAGGGGGGTGCATATAAGTTTCTTTCCGAGTTGGCCTCTGCGTTCTCAGCGCGGAGGCCTTTTTTTTTATAAAAAAAAGTCGGTAAAAAAGCGGTGATTTTTTCTCAACTTTTCTCCTTAGTGCTTATCAAGCCATAAATTAAGAGCGGCAACATAAAATTTAACAACTTCTGATTCAAACAAATTGACCGCTTGTGCCAAGATTTTCTTTGACATACTATATGTTGTGTGTAGAATAGACAAGTTGCCTATATGTAGTGCTGTCTTGTGAGCTTCAAAGAATGTGTCTGTCAGGAGTTTGTACAGGGCGCGATAGCTGTCGCGTAGATTGCTAATCACGAGGCCCCAAGAGTATCTCAAACGCAATATGCAGTACGAGATGTGAGATACGAAATGAGATGTCCCTTTTGCAAGGAAGACCGGGATAAAGTCGTTGATTCGCGTTCGAGCGATGGCGGAAGAGTAATCAGGCGCCGGCGTCAATGCTTAGTGTGTAAAAGGCGTTTTACTACATATGAGAAGATAGGCGAAAGCTTTAAGCTCTACGTGGTGAAAAAAGATAACTCTCGGGTTCCTTATGACAGAGAGAAAATCATCAGCAGTATACAAAAGGCCTGTTATAAGAGACCTGTCTCGACAGAGCAGATTCGACAAATAGCCGACAAGGCTGAGGAAAATATATTCCGGAATTTCGACAAGGAGGTTTCATCAGCTATTGTCGGCGAAAGAGTAATGAAGCAGCTTCGCAGAGTTGACAAGGTGGCGTATATTCGTTTTGCAAGTGTCTATCGTGACTTCAGGGATGCAGGAGAATTGATTAAGGAAGTCAGTAAGGTAATTAGCGAGGCTGAGCCCAGCAGCCGGCAGACGCTCTTTGATTGGTAAGTTTTGCAAGGAGGCAAAAAGATGGTGACGCAAACACAACTTAAAATCATAAAGGCCGATGGCAGCCTCGAGGAATACTCGCACACCAAAGTGATGGGGACTATCAATAACGCTCTTTGTAAGATTGAGCAGACAGATATATACTTTGCAGAACAGCTTGCTGAGGTGGTAACATACTTTCTTTATCACCAACAAAACCGCCGCGGCATAACCAGTAGTGAAATATTTTCCATAATCAAGGCCGTTCTGACAGCCACCAACTTTGAAGATGCTGCTATCGGGCTTAGTGAGCATCATTTCGAGCGTAAGCTTAAGCGTTCCCGAACTGAGGTTGTCTCGATTGACATCCAGAAACTGACTGATGCCGAGCTGCTTGCCGGGGCCGAGGGAACCGACAGCAGAAGCCGCTGGGACAAGTCAAGAATAGTTGAGGACCTTCTCACAAAGTATGACCTCTGCCAGCCGACGGCTCGGGTGATTGCTTCGATGGTTGAAGAGAAAATCTTCAATATGGGAATTAACCTGGTCCCAAGCAGTTTGATAAAGCAGCTTGTCCTGGGCGATACCGCCACAGTACTTCGCGCCCAGCGACAATTACAAACCGCCTAAGAGCTGTTTTCCGTATAATCATTGTCAGGTGTTTTTGAATGGAATGACAGGGAGATTAGAAATGGGAAATTGTTATAATTCAACAGTTGTCGATGCACCACGAGAAAAAGTTTGGGAAACGATAAAAGATTTTCATAATCTTTCGTGGGCCGAGCCGGTGATAACTAAGGTCGATGTTGTCGGCGAAAAAAATGGCTTAGAAATAGGTGCTTCAAGACTGTTAAATGATGCATTTCTTGAAACGCTTGTATCAGTTAATGAAGACGAATATACATTCACCTATAGCATAGATGACGGCCCGGAACCGCTGTCTAAAGACTCGGTATCAAATTATTTAGGCGCTGTTCGTCTCTATCCGGTTACTGATTCGAATGCAACATTCATCGAGTGGACTTCGAGTTATCAATCAGACTCTGATCAGGCGGTTAGTGATTTTTGTAATCCAATTTATGTTGCTCTGCTCGGTGCATTGAAGTCATTTTTTTTATAGCTAAAAACATAACAAATTCCTACGGCTTGTAGGCCGTGCAACTGCGAAGGATGCGATTTTTCGCACCAATTGTCATTCCCGCGAAGCCTGTCCTGAACTCTGTCGAAGGAGCCACCATACTTTCCCCTTTTTTACTTTTGCCTTTTCTTTAAGCCTTGTGAGTTGCGAGACCCGAGAATCTCCGGCCCTTTCGCGCGAAAGTATTCCAGCCAGTTTCTCATAATCGAATCGGCTATACTGGCGTTTGGCGCCGAGTACTCATCGATGGTTTTGCCCCAATAGAAGCCGACATAACCATCGACAATATCTCGTGAGGCGTCGATGAAAACATCAAACTCCTCCTCACCACAGTACAGTGGAGATACCTCCTCTATCACCAGCGGTTTACCAACATCGTAAACCGAAAGTGCTGTCAGTGCCTTATTGACTTCACCTTTTTTAGGATAGAAATGAACACTGACAAAATCAAGATTTTCACCAACTTCCTTCGAATAGAAAAGCGGCCTGGCCTTTGGGAAAGTGTGAGCCCAGGGTATCACCCCTACCGTTATCATGTGACGCTTGTCATGCTTTCTAATTGCCGCAATAAGCTTATCGACCCACATTCCGGCAACTTGCTTTCTCGTGCGTCCCGCAAGGTCGAGGCTGATTCGCTGCACAAAATACTTGCCTCCGAACTCACCCGCTAACCACTCGGTCTCCTTCTTCTCGCCCGGCAGGATAGGCTCGTTCATAAGGTCGTAACAAAAAACAGCGGGACTTTCAGCGCAATTCTTCGCAATCGCCTCCCAGAACAAAGCCTGAACCTCCCATCGCCCGGCTTCATCCATTGCATCATACCATTTGGGCACGTCCTTCTTGTGATAACAGCCCAGACCTGTAATATCCAGGTAAAGCCCCGTTTTCTCTGCCAGTCTCACTAAACGAACAAGCTGTTTCAAAGCGGCTTCGTTGGGTTCTTTCGCCGTCTTCATGAATTTCGCAACTTGCGGGTGAATTCTGACAACATTGGCACCGAGTGCCTTCATCTCTTCGAAATCTTCCACAACAGTTGACCATTCTTCGTACCAATAATCTTCGAGAAGCCGGCCGGAATCATCGTGATCATAGTTAAAGCCCCAGCCGACGAACCTCTCACCCGATTCTACACCGACAAAGCTCCTGCCGTCCTCGCTAACACGGATTAACTCAAGCTCCGCCTCAGCTTTATGAACTATGCAGACTATGATGACTAATAAAATCCATATCTTTCGCACCACGAAATTCTCCCAACATAATAATATACAACATTCATCCGCCGCTTACTTGGCGGACGTTTTGTTAATCAAACCGACTAAATTATTTCCAATACATGTTTGTAAATCAATGGTAAATATTTCCGCCTCTGCTGATTCTATTATGAGCGGCATTTTCACCTAAGGCAAGAAAAAATCCCGGCAAAGCCGGGATTAAAAATAACTCATTTTCCACTTTCCAAAAATATCTTCGCGCGCGTGAGGATTTTTTCTGGTAGTTCGTTCGGCTCGATGTCGAGCCAGTGGACATTCTTAAAAGTTTTGAACCAAGTGCGCTGATTCTTGGCTAAACGTCTGGTGTTTTTCTTTATAAGTTCTGTTGCCTCTTCCAGCTCAATTTGACCATTCAGGTGTTCGATCATCTCCGCGTAGCCAATAGCGCATCGGGCCTGTTTGCTCAGAGGCTTTTCTTCTGCCAACAAAGATTTGACTTCATCGACAAAGCCGGCGGCAATCATCTTTTTTACCCTGCTGTTAATCCGTTTGCTCTCTTCGGTTTTTTCTCTCCGCAGGCCGATTATCGTCCAATCGTGTTTATTGTCATCGTTATCCCATTGCTTCTGGAGGCTTGAGATGGGTTTGCCTGTAAGCTGATAAACTTCCAAAGCACGGATGATACGCTTGGAATCGTTGGGATTTATGCGCTCGGCGGCTATGGGGTCAATTTTCGTTAACTCGCGATGAAGTTCTGCCAAACCTCGTTCTTCTGCTCGCGTTTTCAGTTCGGCCCGTATTTGCTGATCAGTTCCGGGCCCCTCGAAAAGGCCATACAGCAGGGCCTTTATATACAGAGCGGTTCCGCCGACCGCGATAACAGGCATATTACGGCTCTTTATCTGCTCTATTGCACCCAAAGCGGCATCGCGGAAGGCCCCCACACTGAAAGAATCGCTCGGCTCGACTATGTCGATTAAATGATATTTGATGTGCTGACGTACTTCTTGCGGCGGCTTGGCGGTGCCGATGTCCATTCGCCGATAGACCTTCATCGAGTCGATACTGATTATTTCAGCACCCAGACTTTGGGCTAAATCAAAGGCCAATCGCCCTTTGCCCGATGCGGTAACGCCAAGAATAAGAATCATTTTTCCATTTACTATCATCTGTCAACTATTTACTATTTAACGTGTTTTTTAATAATCGATAATTGTAACCTGTTTGTCAATAGCAAGGCATATGAACTTTAACAGCCTTTTACAAAACAAGGCGGAATTTGTTAATGATATTCTCAGGGATCAACTGACCGGCCGGGAGATGCCAGGTGAATTGAAAGAGGCACTTGAGTACACACTCAGGACTCCGGGCAAGCGGGTGCGCTCGGCGCTGGTGCTGTGGTGCTGCGAACTTGTCAGTGGCCGGGTCAATCACAACGCTGAGATAGCTGCCGCGGCGATTGAAATGGTACATACGTATTCACTTGTTCACGATGATTTGCCGGCGATGGACGATGACGACCTTCGGCGGGGCCTTCCTACCTGCCATAAGGCCTTTGATGAAGCAACAGCTATTCTGACAGGCGATGCCCTTTTAACGCTTGCGTTTGAGATTTTGGCAAAAGAGGTTGATGAGCCGAGGATTGCCGTAAAGCTAATTGCTCAATTGGCTCAGGATGCCGGGCTGTCCGGTATGATTGGAGGACAAATGGCAGATATCAAAACCTCGATGCTCGCTACTGATTGCTCGTCGAGTATCCAGAATCGAGTATCCAGAATCGAGTATATCCACACCAACAAGACGGCCAAGATGTTCCGTTGTGCCGCTGTGATGGGAGCTATCTGCGGCGGGGCAGAACAAAAACAATTGGACCTACTGAGTGAATATGGCCTGAAGATTGGTCTGAGTTTTCAGATAGCTGATGATATTCTGGATGTAAGTGCATCCAGCGAGCAGTTAGGCAAGACGGCTGGTAAAGACGCCAGGGCGGCCAAGTGCACCTACCCGGCAGTGGTAGGAATTGACAAGGCAAGAGAATTAGAGAAGAAGCTGGCCGATGAAACGGTTGCTGTATTGGAGCCTTTTGGGAAAAAAGCTGATACCCTGCGGCAATTGGCAACGGCCCTGCTGGAAAGAACGAAATAAAAAAAATCCAAACTGCATTTTATTTCACTTCTAATTTTTTTCTCACTGAGCAATATACTTTAAATAACGAACGCAAAGTACTTCTTCGAAAAGCTGCATATCAGTATTGAAAACCTTAACTTTCCTATGTAGCGAAAAAGGGCATAGCCCGCCCGGGTGATAGTGTGGATTTCCGCCCTCCTTTCGCGAGAATAAAACAAGGAAAAACAACACAGAGAATAGGTCAGTTTGATTAAGGAAAAAATTGAATTTAAGCCGATACAATCAGTTGGTCTTTTTGGGGATACGATATGATAATAGGAATTATTCCTTTTATAGTAACGTGGTTGATTCTTGCTGTATTGATTTGCTGGTTTGCAGGGGGGCAGACAAGCATTTTCGGGCATCAGTTGATACAGCGAGAGAATTTTTTGAAGAAATACCATTCACCGATTCAAATCCGACCGCCGCCTATGACGGCTTGTGCGTTCAAAGTCTTTTGTACTACGATATATTCCTAATTACGAACCAACGGGCCATAGGCGTTTCGCTTACGGCCTTTTTTTTGTACGCCCCTGGTGGTTGCCTTTGATACATCGTTACCGGACAGAAATGCTCTGGGGAGCTTATGGAGATATAAGTTGCGTTTGGCCCATCGCCCTGGGATAAGAACAACTCTGCGAAATCCTGAACTGTTTGAACTCGATTGTCAGCATATCCCGTCGGTGTGGTTCATGTCCCGAGAGGGGATCATTTCGCACACATTTCTGGTCAGCCCGATGATAACCTATTTTTCACTTAGTTGGGTTGTCATCGTAATCTTACTGCCTCGGCCCGGCTCGGACTCAATCTCAAGATGTCCCCCCAACTGTTCCAGTCGCTCCCGAATACTAAAAATGCCAAATCCAGCATTTTCGCCCGCCAATGACGCTACTTCAACAGGATCGATCCCCACTCCATCATCTTCAACACTAACTCTTATTTGAGAATCAACTTTACGGATAGAAACTTTCACATTTTGCGCATTCGCGTGCTTGACAACGTTGATAAGCAGCTCCCGCACATTTCGGAACAGAAGCGCTCGAATGTCATCACTAAGCGGCTTGGGCTGCCCATCATCTTCAAATTTAGTTTCGATACCGTGTTTTGCCTGGATTTTCTCTTCAAGCCATTCGGCCACAGCCGCTTCAAAACCAAGTTCGTATAATATGGGATAACTCAGGTCAAATGTTAATGTTCTCGTGTCCCGAATAACCTGCCCAAGATAATCGCAGACTTCCTCCAGCGACTCGGTAAGCTCAGGGGAAGATACAGAGCTACGCAGCATGTCTAATTTAGTTTTTGAAAAGACTAAGGACTGGCCTACCTGGTCGTGCAGCTCCGTAGCGAGCCGGCGCCTCTCACGATCCTCTATAACAGACAACTGCGAAGCCAAAGACTTAAGCTTCACCCGGTTCTCAAGAAGATCCTCCTCTGCTTTCTTGCGCTCGGTGATGTCGTCGATGATGCAAATAGTGCGAACGTACCGGCCGTTTTCATCTTTCAGACTCGAAGAATTTATGGATATGTCGATTAGCGTACCGTCTTTTCGAACCATCTTGTATTCGTTATTGTAAGAGTAACCTTTGGTCAAAATCTCATTTAAGCCTTTCTGAGCTTTGTCAAGATCGTCCGGATGGATTATCTTGCTGATAGGCTGCCCGATTATCTCATCACGTTCGTAACCAAGAACTTCCCTTGTACGATTGTTGCATTCGACGATGATACCTTTTTCGTTCACAGACGTTATTAGGTTGGCCGCTGTTTCAAAAATGGAGCGATATTTCTCTTCCGATTCCCGCAGTGCCTTCTCTGCATTCTTGCGCTTGGTGATGTCCTGGGCGGTTCCGAAGAATCTTAAAGGCTTGTCTTGCTTATCATAATCGACTTTACCTATAGCATGGACAATACGCTGGGTATCACCTGGTAAAATAATACGGAATTCTATGTCGTATGGCTTTTTTCTTTTCAGTGTATCCTCAACGCTTCTATTTACAAACTCCCGGTCTTCAGGGTGAATGGTTTTCTCAAAGGTTTCGTAGGAGGGAGATACTTGGTGGGATAGGCCAAAAGTCCTGTAATTCTCCTCAGACCACAATAATTCATTTGTTTGAAGGTCCCACGACCAGTTTCCAATATGTGCTACACTTTGTGCCTCTAAGAGTTTGGCTTTGCTTGCCTTCAATGCCTCCATAGCACGATTGCGTTGCTCAAGTGAAAGCCAGACCGGTCTGACTAATAACCAATACAATATAGGGGTTCCCAGCACGGTCAATAAGAAAGGATCTGCAATAATGTCCCAGCCGCTTTTCAAAGGCAGTATATGCAGCAGAGCCATGATGGCGGCCTCGCAAAGGAAAATCGTCACCAGCATTTTGATAAAGAGCAGGACCGTTTCTTTATATTCTCTCTTGCCTAAAGGTGCTGTTCCTTCGCCCTTTTTGCGCTCGGACTTCTTCCTGCGCGGGCGCGCTGTCTCGAGGCCCTCAATTGGCTCTTTTTTACTTTCAGAATTCAGCATAAATAAATCTCCTGCAGGTTATATTCGCACTGCATTCTAATGATTGCCGTTCTTAAAGAATTGTCCTTTGTTCGCTTTGGTGTTACTTTTGAATTGGTTAATACAACGTTGTGCTTCATTGCTCCTACTCCATCAAGGACTTACAAACGAGGACCTTCCATTTACCCTCAATTTAACTTCGTTCCCCCATATTGATTGTCTAATAATACATAACGATTTTAAGAATGCAAGCGTTCCATTTTTTTTATTGCCAAATTCGCCCCAAAACATCTCATGCCTGCTTAGCCTTGCTTACTTTTCAAGTAAGTACCAGCGTTATTGATTGAAATGATTCCATTTCATTCCCGGCGTCGTTCCGGAAATTTGCTCAATCTTCGGCGTACAGATTACTTGCAAAATGTACGATAAGACTGTAAGCTTGAGATAAAGAATGCAGATAGTAGAACATTAAAGTTACAGGAACAAAAGGAATTCAATGGTCAGCTTAATTGACAAACACCGTGAAGCGTTGATAGATTTGTGCCAAAAGTACCACGTTGAGAGGTTGGATGTGTTCGGCTCTGCCGCGAGGGGTGATTTTGAGAAGTCCAGCGATATTGATTTTCTTGTCGAATTTGACAGTAAGGTAAGCCAGCGCCGATTCGACAATTATTTTGAACTGCATCGTGCTCTGGAGCATCTATTTGCTCATCCGATCGATCTGGTTGAGCCGGGCGGACTGCGTAACCCATATTTCATCCGACAGGTCAACGAAACCCGAAGGCAAATCTATGCCGCATCATGAGCCAGAAAAATACCTTTACGATATGCTCAGCAGTTGTGAGTTTTTGCTTGAATTTACCCGCAACAAAGCGGTCGATGATTATATCAATGACCGAGCCTTTCGTTCGGCTTTGGAACGCGAATTACAGATTATTGGTGAGGCTTTAATAGGGCTGGAGAAAGTTGCACCTGCTGTTGCCGCCCAGATTCCTGAATATCAAAATATCATCGGTTTCCGTCACGTTCTCGTGCATGGATATGACAGTCTGGACCCGTCAACAATCTGGAATGTAGTCGAAACAAAACTTGAAGGGCTTGCCCAAAAGATTAAGTCGCTGCTCAAATAATATGAGTAAAGCAATTGAAAGCGGAAAAAATCTCAATCCCAATAGTCAATAGTTAATTGTCAATAGAAAATAATAAATTGAAATACCTGCGGAATTAGTCGAAAACTAACCACAGATTTCACAGATTAGAACCACGGATTACACAGATTTTGCCTCTTAATTTTTATTTCTTTCACAATACGACATACGAGATAAGCTTCACAGTTTACCCTGAGCTGAGTCGAAGGGCTTCACTATTCACAATTCACTCATCAACGCATCCACAAGCCGAGCATCGAGCAACAAACATCGTTAGATACGAAAAATCCAATTTTTCAATGGTACTTTACGGCTTAACCTGCTATAGTAAAAAGGCTTAAAAATATTTTGAAAATACCGAGATTTAATCGCAGGTTGACCCCATTAGAAACATGATTAAAAAGGGTTGAATAACATTATGCAAAAATCGGACAAAAAAGAGGACTTTCTAAATGGGGTTAACAGCCCGGCGGATATAAAGAAGCTGTCGGTGCCTCAGCTCAAAACCTTAGCAGAGGAAATACGCCAATTTATTCTCAGTTCGGTCAGTAAAACCGGCGGACATCTGGCGAGCAACCTCGGCGTGGTGGAATTGACATTAGCCCTGCACTACGTCTTTGATTTCAAAGAGGATAAGCTGCTGTGGGATGTCGGCCATCAATGCTATACGCATAAAATCATTACCGGAAGGAAAGAAAAGTTCAAAGATCTTCGTCGCCCCGAGGGGATAAGCGGCTTTCCCAATCCGGCTGAAAGCGAATATGACCAGTTCGCCGTCGGACATGCAGGCACCTCGATAGCCACAGCAATCGGAATGGCTTTAGGTGAAGAATTGAGAATTAAAACTGAAAAAAATTCAAAATTCCCAAAAATTGTGACGATGATCGGCGATGCCAGTATCGTTAACGGCACCTCTTTTGAGGCACTCAATAATCTCGGACTGGTCAAGAGGCAATTACTAATCCTGCTCAACGATAACTCGATGGCAATAGATGTAACTGTAGGAGCAGTGGCAAAGTACTTTTCCAGAGTTCGGCTGAACCATACCTATGAGGATTTGCGCAAGAGAACCAGAAATATCTTAGAGAAAACCCATATTGGCAAAAGTGTCGAGGAAGCGATTGAGAGGATTAAAAAAGGTATCAGGATGACCTTGCCGGCCAGTCAGATGTTTGAGAGCCTGAATATTCCGTACTTTGGTCCTGTTGACGGTCATGATATTGGCTCGCTTATAAAATTGTTCCATGCGCTGGCCGAGGTGAATCATCCGGTAATCCTGCACGTCTATACGAAGAAGGGCAAAGGTTTTGAACCGGCCGACCAGGGGCCCAGTAAATTTCATTCGACGGGCCCGTTCAAGATGAACGGTGATGTTGTTGAACCGGTTTCGGACTCAAGCAGGCGCAGTTTTACCAGTGTGCTCGGTGAACATCTGGCAGAGTTGGCCCAAAAGGATGACAGAATTGTTGCTATAACCTCAGCGATGTGCGATGGCACGGGTTTGGTCGAATTTCGCAAAAAGTTCGCTGACAGGTTCTACGATGTGGGTATCGCCGAAAGTGCGGCTGTGGATATTGCAGCGGGCTTTGCCAGAAGCGGCTTAAAACCAGTCGTCTGTATCTACTCGACCTTTTTGCAGCGCAGCTTTGACCAGATATTCCAGGAAGTGGCCTTGCAGAACCTGCCGGTCATTTTTTGCGTTGACAGGGCCGGTGTCGTCGGCTCGGACGGCCCAACACATCACGGTCTTATGGATATTGGTTTTTTGCGGTTGATACCGAATATGATACTTACGGCACCTGCTAATGAGATTGAAACGAAACTGGCTCTGGAATTTGCTTTGGACCAGGATAAGCCGGTCGTTATAAGGTATCCTAAAGAGTTTGTTCCAGAGCAGGAGTTTGTCAGGGCCGCCTGTGCCAAGCCATTCAGTCTGGGTAAAAGTGTAGTCGTCAAAAGGTCAAAAAAATCCGCTGTTGCGATTGTCAGTTACGGTAGCGTCCTGACAGAGGCACTGAAAGCGGCTGCATTATTAGCTGAAGAAGACATCGCGGTTGATGTGATTAACGGCCGATTTGCTGCTCCTGTCGATGAGAAGATTGTCTCTTTGCTGGAGAAGGGAAAGGGCATAATCACTGTAGAGGACCACGCCAGTGCCTGTGGATTCGGGTCAGCCGTGCTCGAATTGGCTGCGGCTAAGAACCATTCGCCAAAGGCTATACGCTTACTTGGCGCACCAAGAAGGTTTATTGGACACAATTCCAGAGAACAACAATTTATGGAGGCGGGTATAAATGCCGATAAAATAGCAGAGACCGTTAAAGAAATGCTTACTGTGCGAAGTCCGGAGATCGAAATCCGAA
>SDBS01002537.1_pt1 | contig 18224 bp, 17 predicted proteins | sample 2277091 | NCBI WGS metagenome assembly SDBS01 (sample SAMN10404972, study PRJNA504765) | marine sediment metagenome | isolation source: marine sediment core GS10_PC15, 163 cmbsf | place: Arctic Ocean: Southern Knipovich Ridge | collected 2010 | reverse complement strand
GACGTAAACATTGTATGATGAAGCACCTACAACTGTACTCCATTCAATAGTTATATTATCGTATGTAATTGTTTGCGTAGAAGTGCTTATTGAGGGAGAATCTGGTAGATTCGGAGGAATTTCAACTATTATCTCTACTTCAGAAGAGGGTGATGATTCCCCCGTTACATTCAAAGCAGAAACCGTAATTAAATATGTTCCGTTTGTCAACGGAGAGATTGTCTGATTCGTAATACTCGACGTTGCATTTAATGTACCATTAACGTAGATCCGATACTGTAGAGCATCTGTAACTGTATCCCAATCAACCAGAACGGAAGAGGTATTAATAGTCTGATTTTGAGTTGCTATTACAGGTGAACTTGGTGGTAAACCAGCCGATTCACTCATATTAAAATAATTGTAGTTTGCACTTCTCTCAGCCCATATAGTCGATGAGGTTGTTGAATAAACCCAATAATCTTTACCAGGAAAGCTTAATGTCCCATATCCGCCAACTATTATACCCAACTCATTAGTTGAATTATAATGTTCCAGCTCCGATTTCGGTATTTTAATTTCAAATTGACGGTGATTACTTGCATTTAGTGCACTACCTGTAAATCCATAACTAATTTGAGCATTTTGAATTGTGGTAACTGGTAAGTATACACCCGGCATATAATATGCAAGTTCATTAGTTGCATTTCGTTTCATAAAAATCCTTAATTGGCTAATCGTTAATTCAAAAGGAGAATTATGATTCGCTATTAAACTGAACCTGAACATATTTTCCGAGGATTTATTTGTAGAATCTATGTAGACATTTTCGAATTTCAATCCAGTACTAGTTGGCAAAGTAAAATTTTGATTAAGATCACTATCGTTATATGTTCCATCTGGATACCAAGTCAGAAGAGTGTTAGAACTAATTGATTCGTTAAATTTTAAACCGATATTGATTCGGAATTGCTCTGTCATATTTACTTGAAGATCTTTTTGAAATGAATACCAATCCGATATATTTACAGCAAAATTTATCCATGTAACATCCGTCTCATTTGATATTACCTTATAAGAACCCCCACCATTAAGATCGGAAAAAATATCAGAAGTGGTGCCCTCAATTGTTTGCACTTCGGATTCTTCTTGAAAATCTCTTTTTACATCATAGAAGTCTTCGGTGGGAATATTCAACCAAGGATCCCAAATGGTATCATTTTCTACATCATAAATAAATGACTCGGTTCCATTATCTAAATAAGATTCCCATTCTCGCCCAGTATCAAAACTTCGATTATTTGTGTTAAGCCAGAGCCCTATCCATTCTCCTTCAGGGTCAGCTGATTGGTCACTATTAAGATCCAAGCCAATGTAGAGATTGTCTTCATCTTCTCCAATATAGAGAGAGTTATTTGCGTCAATATTTCCATCAGTATTTTCCGCATCAATAAAAAAAGTTTCATAGACATCAGCGTTCATCCACTCAGCAATTCCAATTACACCGTCAATAGTTGGAGTTTCCATATTCACATCTTCTGCAGCTACATTCGGAAGTTTAAACCCAAAAAAGAGAGTAAGAAATGCACAGCAGACAAAAATTCTTATTTTTATTTTATTTTTCATCAAAGACTACCCAAATTTGTTTCGAACAATATGTAATTCTTGCATTTTGAATAATTTATAATAGATCTAATAATATAAAAATAGAAACAGAGACAGTCGCAAAGTTATGACAAAGGTTGAATGTCAAGAAGCAGCAAGTAAAGATCTCGAATTACAAATTATGTTGTATAACTACATAATATAGAGAAGGACATATTATGAAAGAGTTTAAAAATAAAGTTGCAGTTATAACCGGAGCTGCAAGCGGTATAGGTAAGGGAATAGCTGAAAAGTGCAGTTTATTAGGAATGAAAGTGGTTATTGCAGACATTGAGGGAGTCGCCTTAATACAAACGGAAAAAGAACTTAAAGAACTCAATCCAAACATTATATCTGTATTGACAGATGTATCGAAAATCGAAGATGTTAAGGCATTAGCAGAGAAAACAATAGAAAAATATGGAGCAGTGCATCTATTGTTTAACAACGCAGGGGTCGGGACTGCAGGACCCATATCAAACCAAACCTTAAAAACTTTTCAATGGGTTGTTGGAGTTAATTTATGGGGTGTTATTTACGGAATGCAAGTGTTCCTCCCCATTATGATAGAGCAAAACGACCATTGCCATATCATAAACACATCATCAGCGGCCGGTGTTATTCCATCCCTTGGTGTGTATGGTATTACAAAATTCGGGGTTACAGCTTTAACAGAAATGTATGCATCGGAATTTAAATCCAACAACTCTAAGGTAAAAATATCCGTTGTATATCCAGGAATTGTAAATACAAATATCGTAGATAGTCATAGAAATCGTCCTGAAGCATTAAGAAATCCCGAAATTCAGGTAGAACCAAAAATAATGGCACAATTTGAATTAGTGTATAAGGCAGCAAAAGAAATTTACAGCGGACCAAATTCTATGTCAACACAAACTGTTGCAGATATTATTTTTCACGGAATCGAAAATGATATACTTTTCATTTTTACGGATCTTTCATGCGAAACTGCGGTTAACAAGCGTGCAGAAGCAATGTTAAGGGATTTAGACGTTTTAAAGCGATTTATAAAAAAATCCGGAAGGGCAAGTGAAGAATTTCTATCAGAAGCAATGGAAGAAGGTTACAAAGCAAGTTACTCCTAATATTTAATGACCTAAAATCTCAAAATGCGATACTGAATCTTGGAATTAGGTTTTCAAGGCTACAAACAGGTTAAATAGGGGAAGTATTTTTTCAAAAAAAATTAAATAAAATTAAGTAAATTCTGATAATTCTAATTCTTCCAATTTCTCCTTTTTCGGAATTCCGTTTTGATTCCACCCCATTACAGAATAGAAATTATCCAGCAGTTTTTCTAAATCAACTGTTGATCCGGCACTTTTTCCTTTCGACATGGTTTCGTTTAAAAATCTCTTAGGCAATGTATCATCTTTTCTAGAAAATCCCATTCTTACGTTGTACATCCTTTCCAGATTAATTACACGTTCTGCTGCTTTTAGAAGTTTATCTTTATCAAGCTCGATACCAGTTACGATTGAATACGCATTGGTTATTTCCTCAAGAGAGAGTCCCGCCCGCATGGTTGAACATTGAGCTATCGAATCCTGAATGCACATACTAAGTTGATGGTTTCTTTGCAGTATTTCCTTATCTTTGATGTCTAAACCAGTTCCAGATTGAATTTCATAACCCATTGTAGTAGCAATCATGTGGTGAGCCCCTTTAGGGGATGTTGCATATGTTAATGCCATACTTTTAAGACCACGAGGATCGTACGCCCCAAAAACCTGGCCTTTAGAATGTATGGCAAGATGAGGTGCCCCAAATTTTTCTGCAGCATAAACCACACCTTCAGCAAGAATATCTCCAATTCCTTCTCGTTTTCCGATTTTTTCCAATACCTGGATTAATGCGTCTTTATTTCCGAACTTTAAATTTATCCCATCGGTTTCTTTCAATCCAATGATCCCTTTTTCAAAACATTCCATTGCTAAAGATATGCATCCTCCTGCGTTCATGGTGTCAAAGGCATATTCATCGCAAATTTTTGTTGCTTTTAATATCGTTTCCCAGTCAGTTATTCCGCAATTTGTACCGAGTAAAACTATAGATTCAAATTCTGGACCTTCCAAAGGTCCAATATCACCGAATTTTTGAGATTTTATTTTAGTTCTTTTACCACAACCGACAGGACATCCATAACATGAAACATCTCCGATCACGACATCTTTACGCATTTGGTCACCGTATAATTTATATCCCTCTTCAGTGAACCCTTCTTGAAAATTGTTTGCGCTCATAACACCTGCGTTATTCATTATTTTTACAAGGGATGGAGTGCCATATTGTCTTCGTATTTCTGCTGCTTTTCTTATCTGTATTGCGTATAGTTCAGAAATTTTACTTACTTCTTCAGGATTTCTACAATCTACATCCATCGTTCCACGAATAACAATTGCTTTCAGATTTTTTGATCCCATAACAGCTCCTCCTCCGCCTCTACCAAATTCTCTTGATTGTCCTGCAGTAATACAAGCATATTTAGTGAAATTTTCCCCAGAAGGACCAATAGCTGCTATTTGCAAAAACTTGTTGTCTTCTAAATCTTGCCTTATTAATTTCTCAGTTTCCGGAATTTTTTTTCCTTTAAGATGTTCGGCTGATTTTATCTCTACAACATCATCTGAGATCCATAGATAAACGAGTTCATCTGATTTTCCTTCTATAATAAGTCCATCAAATCCGGCAAATTTTAGTTCGGTGCCCCAATAACCGCCACATAAAGAATAATAGTATGTTTTTGTTAAAGGTGATTTAAAAGTGGCGCAGATTCTAGAATTTCCCGGTATAAGCGAACCTGACAAGGGTCCGTTCATGAATATAAGTTTGTTATCAGGACTCAAAGGTTTTACTTCAGGACCTACTTCATTATATAAATAATAAGCACCTAATCCCCTTCCACCAATAAATTTCTCTATTAAATCTCCTGAAGTTTCTTGGATTGAGCTGGTTTTTTTAGAAAGATTTACTCTCAAAATTTTTCCAGTTATTCCACCTACTTTACCCATTTTATTTCACCTCTAAGGAAGTGACATCACTTCTATTTATATATTGTATTGCTTGTTCGGGGCAATGCTTCACACACATGGGTTCTCCTTGGCATAAATCACAAACATGCACGAAGTTTTCCCTTGGAAACATATTTATCGCATCGAATGGGCAAGCGGAGATACAATTTTCACAAGCCGTGCAATTATCTGTACTTACAATGATTGCACCTGTGTCATTATCGGTAGTTAATGCATCAAAAGTACAAGCCAAAATACACGGTGTATCTATGCATAAATGGCAATAAATGGCAAAATCCAATAGTTTTTCAAGATCTTGGTAAATTTGAATTGTAGATTTTGCAGGATTAGTTACTTTATGATGATTAAAAGTGCACCATTGCTCACATATATGGCAACCAATGCACTTTTTTGAAAAAAAAGATAATATTCTCCCTGTAATAATGCTCTCCTCAAATCTTCTTGTAATAATAATCTTTTATTTTATAATTTTCCATCCTTTTAATTTTGCCAATATTTCAAATGGTTTTTGGAAATCCCCATAAACAACAGATGTATGATGAACTATTCCATTTGAGATAATTTTATCCAAAACCTGACTTACAGGTAAAACTATAATAATTGACGAATTATTGAAGTAAAAAGGAATTATTAACTTATGAGAAAATTTTCAATTTCCTTCATATCTTTTTCCAAATTTTCAGCCCAAGCGTTAACCCCACTCCTAATTTTATCTCCAACTATCACTAGTTTTTGATTTACTGTTATTTCATTTCCATCCAATCCGTGATAAACAACTGGGAATTTTTTATCTGTGATTCCCCAAAGAAGGATTAATCCCGTTGGTTCAAGCGTGCAGAAGAAATTATCGTCCATTATTTTCATGGCTGTTTGAATTTCTTTAGCCGTAATAGACGAATGAGGTTCAATTGAAACACCTTTCCCTAAACTTAACAGCACTCCCTCATCTAATTCGTCAATCTGATCAATAGTATCCATAAATTCTATCTCAATAAGAGAACTCCGGAAATTCTCATGTAGATCATTAACCATCATTTGGACTGCACCAGATTGCCATCCTGCATAGAGTTTTTGTTTTGTTTCCGGGTTTATAAAAGTTAAATCTGCGGGATGGGTATCATTAACATGAAGGAGGCTCGTTTTTCTAAATATATTGCTGGAAATTTGAAAATTATAACCTCTTGCAGATGCAATACTTGTGGGATTTGAAATTTTTTTCGATAAAATTTCCCCTAATTCTTTATGAAATTGATTTTGTCTTATTTTAAATCTCTTTGCTATTTCCTTAGTATCTGGTCTGGTGGGATCATTTTTATTGAACCAATATCTCGAAGCCCGAATCGGGTTAGTTTCACCCTTATCGATATTTTCCCGGAACCAATCAATGAAATCTAATTCAATTAAAGGAACCTTATATTTTTTACAGACATTGAATGCATTACTTCCATGAGTATTTGATTTATTAGATACTATCCCTTGTAAAATAACAGGAGGTTTGAAAGCATATTGTTTGACCCTATTATATTGTTTGGCTTGAAATTCTCCCGTTGTAAAACTTCCTGACCCAAAAATTAGGTTTGTTACAAGATTTTCTTCTTTTACTGGAACCAAAGGTGATATTTTACACTCGAGATCAATTTGCAAATCATCCCAAGCTTCAAGACATTTGTTTTGACAATCTATCGGAAGCCATTTACGATTTTTCCATAATTGGTTCGCAAAACCGTGCAATTTTTGAATCCGATTATTGCTCTCTTTTTGAATTTCATCAACAAATTCTTGAAAATCCATAAAAATATATCACTTCCGGGTCTTGATGAAGTAAATTAAAAAAACTAATTATAAATATGTAGTTATTATTGTTTTAATACTCAAAATTGTTGAGTTTTGAGAAATTTAATGTTATGTTTCTTTTTTCTCTTTCTTCTTTTGAGTAATAAATCAATTATTGCCAAAATTAATCCACAATCTTAACATTTTTTTAAAAATTCGGATAATGTAAATTATGAACAAACCATATTTAGGTCCAGCGTATCGAATTGAAACACCACGTTTGTGCATACGTTGTTATAATCCTGAAGATGCCCCTCTTTTACAGGATGCCATCACGAAAAGTGTGGAACACCTACGACCGTGGATGCCGTGGGTTAATACTGAACCAGAGGAACTAAAAACCAAAGTTGAACGACTAAGAAGATTTCGATCCGAATTTGATTCAAATAAAAATTTTACCATGGGTATTTTTAATCAAGCAGAAACCTAATTATTGGGCGGTACAGGGTTGCATCCAAGAGTGGGGGCAAAGGCATTTGAAATTGGATATTGGATACATGTTGATCATGTAAATAAAGGATACGCTACAGAAACATCTGAGGCTTTAACAAAAGTTGCGTTTGAAATTGAAAAAGTGAATAGAGTCGAAATTCATTGCGATCCTAAAAATATAAAAAGTGCAGCTATACCAAAAAAACTAGGATTCGTTTTTGAGGCTAATTTACGGAAAAGAACAGAAAATTATATGGGAAAATTCATTGATTCTATGGTCTATTCAATGATGAAGGAAGAATACATGAATTCATCAATAGTTAATGCAAAAATTTCAGCATTTGATGCGATGGGTAAAAAAATATTATAGAGTAAATAAAGAGGATAAGAATATTATCCTGAAACAGAGATAAACAAAGAGTGGATTATTGCAGATAAGACAGACTCTTTTGAAATAAAAAAGTTTAGTATTTTTAACTATAGTTCAATTATGAAATGTTAGGACAAATAGCAAGGAAATTATTAAAAAATAAGTAAATTGAGAATAAAGAAAATGACTATAAAAATTAAGGTTCCATGGGCTGCATGGAGAGAACCTGAATTCTTGGAGATGACATTTCCTGATTCATGGAGCAACGTAAATGTATGTAAAATGACCAATGCACCCGAGTTATCAGACGAAAGTATTAAAAAGGGGATTTTAACTGCGATCGGCACCCCCGAATTGTCTGAATTGGCTAAAGGAAAGAAGAATGCAGTAATAGTAGTAGATGATATGACCAGAATAACGCCAGTTTCTAGATTAATGCCATATGTTATCGAGGAACTGGAAAATTCTGGAATAGATAAAGGACAAATAACGATTCTTCTGGCATTGGGAGCTCATAAACCCATGAACAGACAAGATTGCATTTTGAAATTAGGCAGACAAATTGTGGATACCATAAATATTGAAAATCATCATCCCTATGAGAATTTAACGTATGCTGGAGAATCGAGTTTAGGAACACCTATTGACATCAACACAACTTATTATAATGCCGATTTAAAAATATCGATGGGAGGAGTAATACCACACCCAATTGCGGGATTTGGGGGCGGAGCAAAAATTGTGCTACCTGGAGTTTGTGGAATTCGGACACTTGAATCAAATCATTCAGCTCCCGAACGGTTGGGGATCAGTGAAGGATTAGGAGAAATTACCGGTTTGAGAAAAGATATCGAAAATATTGCAGAAATTGTGGGTTTAGATTATTCTATCAATGTTGTACTCACAGAAATCGGAGGGATTGCAGGTATTTTCTCAGGGCACTTCATCACTTCTCATAGAAAAGCGATAGAATTATGTAAGAAAGTCTATGGAACCTCAATTAACCAAATGGATAATTCTATTGCCTTTTTCAATCTATATCCAGAGGATTCTGAGTTAAATCAATCGTCTAAAGGGTTTAATTTCATAAGAATGGCCCCGAATAACTTTGTTGACAGGGAGAAGGGCATAATCATCTTGATGTCGTCATCGTACGAGGGAAGAGGGTATCATAGCCTAATCGCGGAAACAGGTGCGAAACGCTACAATGATCCAAAAAAGAGTTCAAATTTTCCTTCAAATATTTGGTTTTTTTCACCGAACTTAAGTGAGTCAGATCTTCATCATTTTTATCCAAAGAAGATGAGATTGTTCACTAATTGGGATAAATTAATCGAAGAATTGAGTGGAATGTATAAAAACCCAAAAGTGGTTATTGTTCCTACGAGTATTCAGATCCCAGAATAGATTTGGATGATCCTGGTTTGTATATCCTCAGTCATTCGGCTGGAGGGTGAGTATTTCTTATAAAATGAATCAAATGAGAACCCAGCTATGGAAAAAATCCCATATGATTAAATATGTAGGAGATAAAAGAGCGAATAGGATAGTTTCAGCGTTTTTTGATGTTAAATTGTTATTATTTATAAATATTCTTCCGATGCGAAATTTTCAATACATATATGTTTCTTTCCTTTTTTCCGAGTTCAAGAATAATTCTATAATCTCCAACACGGATTCTGTAAAATAGCTGACCCACTAATTTCTTTAGGTTTTTGGATGAAAAAGGATCCTCTTGAAATTCCTCCAACTTCCGAAAAATTCGCTTTGATATCAACCGAGGTAATTTCTTCAAATCCCTCAAAGCGCTGTCAGTAAGGAATACCTTGACCATTCAGTATCCCATTTTTTTTTTAATATCTTCCAAACTGTGAATTTTTCCTTCTCTGATCTCTTCTTGGGCCATTTTTAGATCTTCAATAGCTTTTTCGCTTAAATCAACTGAATCTTCAATGAGATTTTCAATCACATCATTATAGGATTCTTTTTCAGATAACTTAAGATCATCAAGTTTCCTTTTTGTAGATTTTTTTAACTGAATACTGGTAATACTCCCCATAGGATCCTATAGGTTTCTATAGCATTAATATTTTTCTATTCATTTTCTTATTGGAATAAAACCATGAACTTCGATTTTCTCGTTAATTGGGATTAAGATTTAACATATTTTTCAAGGATGTCATAGTATATCCGAGTTGCATCTTGAATCTGGGTTATTCTTATGCTTTCTTTGAGACCGTGAATTCCACTTCCGTCGGGACCCAAAATTATAACCGGAAAACCAAAATTTGTGAAGTAGGGATCTGCTTCCGTAAAACCGGCTAAGCAAAACGGTTTGTAGTCTACTTTTTTTTTATATTTATTGGTTATTTCAAGGATTTCTTTGCACAATTCATTTTCCGAACCACCCGGAAGGATGTAAGCTCCACCCGTATTGATCACCCTAATGTTAGAATGGTTTTGTAGATTTAAATCGTGAATTAATTTATTGATTTCGCTTAATGCACTTTCTTCGGATTCACCGGGATTCAACCGTCGATCTATTTTAATAACGCATTTATCTGGAACAACATTAGTCTTATTCCCTCCTTTTATTATACCAACGTTCAGTGTTGGAGGGCTAAACATTGCATTATCAGGTAGAATTCTTTTACCGATCTCGTCTTTTAGCTTTTCTAGACCCACTATGAACTTTGCTGCCAAATCGATGGCGTTTAAGCCACTTGATGGAGTGCTTGCATGAGCTGCTTTTCCTTTAAACTCGATTTCAAACCAAACGATACCTTTGTGACCAATGCCGGTATATAATCCAGTTGGCTCTGCTAAAATCGCGAAATCGACAAAAAAATCCCTGTTCAGTTTCTGATAATTCGCCATTGCCTTTACTCCCAAGCAACCCATTTCTTCTTCAACAGTTAGAGAGATGCATACGCCTTTCTTGATTTTATCAAGATTATCCGGATTTTTGAGATCATTATTTTCCATGAATGCTTCGATAGCTGTAAGAAAACAGGCAATTGCTCCCTTCATATCAGAAGTGCCGCGCCCCCATATCCTACCATCTCTAATGGGTGCTTCTGTAGCATTAGTCTCAATATATCCTGGAACTGTATCCATATGCCCGGAAAACATAATATATTTGCTGTCGAAATGTTTAGAATCATCGATCGGCGGAAAACGTGCAATTATATTATTTCGATCTGGTTTTGACGGGACTAAATCGAATTCAAAGCCCATTTCGATTAATTTTTTTGACAAAAATTTCTGCATGGCAAGTTCCGTTGTATTGGGATTTTCCGAGTTGATTTTTACAAGAGAACGGGTTAACTCCACCGCTTTTTCAAAATTTATAAAATTTTCGGACATTACTGCTACACTCCAAATAAAATTAAAATTAAGTTATTTAATATCTGTTTTATTACAAGATGGTTTTCTATTTCAATACTTTTTTTCCAATCATTTTTTTCGATCCAGAAATAATTCAAGATTTTTCCGATCATATTAAATCACTCGGATCCAATAAATACAAAATGAGAAAAATGTTCCTGCTTCTGAAAAAGAGATGGTAGATAAATTACAAATCATATCCAATAGAATTCTTCGCTTTATTAAAAAATTAAAAGAGAACAGATTAATTGATCATGTGATTTCAAGCGAAATTGATAAGGTGATCCATTATTATCAGATAACCCAATTTTGAGAGTTATTGATTAATCAACATTAATTACTTCCAATAACTCCTTTTTCAATTCCTCTTTGAACGATTCTACTTCTGCTTCCTTTTTTGCATTTTCTTCTAATTTTTTTCTAATCAGTTCATCAGCTTTTCTTTGAGCAAGCATTTCGATGAGAGTAGGATCATTTCTTAGAAATTTTCTTTGTTTCCTCTTTATTTTTTTGAAATTTCTCTGTCTTTCTTCGATCTCTTTTATAATTTTTTCTTTTTCAAATTTCGAATTTTTTTTAGTATTGGTAAATTGTTTAATTGCAGTTTTCCTGGATTTAGCTTCTTTATCAAATTTTGAAATTCTCAGTTCTAACTCTGTTCTATCGTGATCTTCTACGATTCCCAATGAACCAACTTCAGACTTATTGGATTTTTTTCGTTTTCTTCTAAATTTCATTTCTTATACAATACCATTATCGGAATTTTATAATTTAGTCGGAATTTATCTTCTAATTAATTATTTTTCAAGATATAGAGATATAATTGAGTTTTTCCGGAATTTCTTCCAAAATCTTTAGAAACATTACAAAAAAGCATTTAATAATATAATATAATTAAAAAACAATCAATTATCATTTGCGCCGGCTACAGATAATTGCCCTGTACTGATTCCTGCATCCCCGCATGAAATATTTTTATTCTGTAATAATCTGTAACCGTTATTTTCAACAACTGATCTAATTGAATTTACAATTTTTTCATTGAATGCAACGCCGCCCGTAACCCCGATATTTTTAATTCCCGTTTCTTTGGCTATCTTGACCGCCTGAATTCCAAAAAGTTCAGCAATATCTCGGACCATAGATGAGGCTAAATCCATGAGATTACGTGTTTGTTTTTTCGAAGAATATTCTTTTAAAACAATAGGTATATAATCCTTGAATAAATTTCCACTCAATATTTGATTATCCTTGATGTAATCACCCATATCAAAATGATTCTCGGGTTTACCATTCCAAATATAACCTTCCAATCGCATTGCGGGTTCTCCCCGATATGTTCTTACTTGACATACATTGAAAAGGGAAGAAACCGCATCAAGCCATCTTCCGAGGCTGGAAGTCATCGGATAAGTATTTAATCGGACAGCATTCTCAGGTGCTGACAGTTTTAAAATATACTCGAGTTCTGTGTTTCCTTGCGGAAAATAATTCTCTAGCTTCAGATAATCGTTTAAATTTTTAAAAATGTCTATATTTTCTTGGCTATTTCCATCAGATAGAAGAATTGAAAGCATCATGCGACCTGGAAATTTTGCACATAAATCACTCCCGATCATGGGAATCGGAGTGAGATGTGATGCCCTCCGAAAAGATTTATATCCTCCTGTTAAGATTTCTCCACCCCAGGGTTGACCGTTCCTACCGTAACCGACACCGTCGATGGTAATGGCTATCATTTCTTCTTCGATATCTAATTTATTGTCAATCATCAAAGTTGCCATGTGTGCATGATGGTGTTGAACGGGAAATAATCCGGAATTGAGTTCAGTATCGGCTCCAATATTATAGTCTTCTGCCAATTTACCGGCCAAACGAGTGGATTGAAATAGCGGATGTAAATCGTGGGCGATTATTCCGATATCCGACCCGTCTATTTTTAGCAGTTTTCGCATGTGGTTGATTGAACTTTCCAAAAAGATGTAATTCTCTAGGTTCGTTACATTACCTATGTGCTGCGTAGGAAATATTCTCGAGCCCCTAGCTACCGCACCGGTAGAATTGAGTTCCGGACCAACAGCCACCATCGCATTATAAAGGGATTCAAAAGGTAATTTAATATATTCGGGCACATAACCCCTGGATCTACGGATTATATTTGTCCCGTTCAAAACTGGCCGGATAACGCTATCATCGCAGCGCTGATAAATTCTCCGGTTGTGAAGATAAAAAATATCAGCAATGTCCTTCAATTGGGTTAAAATTTCATAATTATCGGTTGCCATCGGAAGCGAAGATAGGTTACCGCTCGTATACACTAACGGTCGATCTTTAAGAGCTTTAAATAACAAGTAGTGCACTCCTGTATAAGGTAAAATTATTCCGATGTTGGGAAGCCCCGGTGATATTATCTCGGGTAAAGTATCAGCCTTTTTTTCAACAAGAACTATGGGTCGTCTAAAAGATGTTAAAAGGGAAGACAATTTGGGAGTTAAATAACCGTATTTGGAAGCTTTAGATAGGTTGGGAACCATGATTGCAAATGGCTTATTTTTTCTATCTTTTTTTCTATCCCTCAGCTTTCGAATCGACTCTTCATTATCGGCTAAACACACAAGGAAAATACCTCCAATTCCTTTTATCGCCGCGATTTTTCCCTCTAATAATGCATTTGCTACTTCATCTATATTATCTGGTTTAGGATCATCAAGTAGAGAATCTCCCTTTTTTATTGTGAAGTAAAAAGGACCACAATTCTTGCAGCCGAAAGTTTGAGCATGAAATCTTCGGTTTTTAAAATCGGAATATTCAACTGAGCATGAATCAGCGCCCTTACAAAAAGGAAATTCGTCCATGGTACTCCGATTTCTATCATATGGAAGGCTTTTCATTGTGGTAAATCGAGGACCGCATTGGGCACAAGCTATAAAGGAATAGTTATGGTACCGGTTTAAATTGGGATTGGAGAAATCTTTTAAACACGAATCACATAGAGCTATATCAGGTGGTAAGGTCAGACTTTTTCCCACAGCATCCCCGCTAGGAACTATTGTCAAATCATTATAATCCACGACATCTGCCAACTCAGAATTGTCCGTGGGCTCAATTTTTATTTGTTCGATAAAAGAAATTACAGGGGCTTTTTGTTTAATCAATTTTGCAAAATTGTTAAAATCGAAATTTTCATCCGGGGCTCTGAGTTTTAAAACTACGCCTAAATTCCCAGTGTTTTGTATCTCTCCTTTTAATTTATGCAATCGGGCCAAATTAAACAAAAAAGGCCGGAATCCGACCCCCTGTACAATCCCTGTTATTATAATTTGAGCCGTAATCATGGGAGAAACACCTTTTCAGAATAAATGAATCTGTTGCAGAATCACTGTTTATGAAAAAATAAAAAAGTTGTTATATTCATCTTTCGAGTCTACACATTTTATTCAAAGTTCACTCCCATAACTCTAAAAATTCAAATTCTGACAAATTATTAATACGGGGGAAGTGCTTTTTGTCTCTGGTTATTAAAGATACTTGATTTGATATAGCAATCGAGGCATTTAAAAGATCGAATTGAGGTACCTTTTGCCCTGTTTTTTCCAATTCAGCACAAAATTCACCATAAATTCTGATTGCGTTATTATCCATTGTCAGTATATCTGGAAAACCTAAAAAAAACTTGTTCAATTTTTTAGCTTCTGATATTCGTTTTTCTTTTGATTTCAATCGATATACTCCAAACCAAAGCTCACAAGCCGTAATTTGTGTAATTTTCAAATCATATCCTTGATCTATCATATTATTTATTGAATTAACGACTTTTTCATTAGAATTTCTTAAATAATCTATAGTAACATCAGTCTCAATTATCTTAATTGGAATGTCTATCACCCGCCAAATTATCTTCTCTTAATCGAATAATGTCGTCATGTAATCCATTAAATAATTCGTGATCAAATTTACCTCTCATTGAAAGCCAAGGATTTTTATTCTTATTAATAATTCTCTCTATCAATTCAGAAAATGATTCTCCCTCCATTTTAGATTTCTTAAGAAGTAAATACGCTTTTTCTGACAGCGAAATTGTTTTTTGAGGCATACTAGGTAAATAGATATTTATATATTTAAACACATATATTTTTTTAAAATTAATGAGTTAAGGTTCATTCCTATTACCAAGCCATCTGTGCTAGAAATTTTTCCATGGAGAAACACTTGTTTAGTGTATTAACAGACCCGTGGAATTGGTTCTCCTAAGGGCATTTCTAAGATAATTGAACCGCCTAAAATTGTTTTTAACAGCACTATTTTGGGGTTTGTTGCAGTGACTTCACCGATAATTGCAGCATCTTGACCTATTGTTGTTGCTTTTAAATCTGCAAGGCATTTTTCTGCATTTTCCGCTTTAATACATATAATTGCTTTACCTTCATTGGATATTTCCAACGGATCCAGTCCTAAAATATCCGCAATCACCCTCACTTCCTTTTTTACGACCAATTTATCTTCGTAAATTAGAATTCCCACATTTGATTTGGATGCCCAATCATTTAATGCAGATGCAATTCCTCCCCGGGTGGGATCTTTCATTGCTAATATTCCCAGATTATCTTCGGTAATTTTAATCAGGGGGGTTAGAGCAGCAACATCACTTTCCAGTGTTGTTTCTAAATTAATACTCTCCCGCTTGGCCATCAATGCAGTTCCGTGGTCACCGATGCTTCCGGTCATAATTATTTTAGCCCCGACCATGCAATTTGAATCGGCGATTTTTCTATTTTTAACCTTGATTCCGATTCCGGAGGTGCTCATAACAACGCCTTTTAGTGATCCGTGTGGCATAACCTTTGTGTCTCCTCCTAAAATAGCAACGCCCGCTTGTTCCGTAGTTTTATTGAAAGAAGTAATGATTTTTTTCAATGTTTTAAACGGCGTTCCTTCCTCAATTAACATAACGGAAGTTATGGCAAGAGGTTTGGCACCCATCATTAAAAGATCGTTAATTGTCCCCGCGGCGGCTAATTTTCCAAGATTACCTCCCGGAAAGAAAATTGGTTCAACTGTATGCCCGTCCGCTGTTACAACTATTTCATACCCATAATTTTCCAGCGGGATTGTTGCTCCATCATCATAAGAATCAACGCCTATTCCGCCAAGGATTTTTTTAATGGGTATATCTTTCGTGAGGAATTTAATAAGCTCCGCTTGAAGCAATCCCCCTCCTCCGTGCCCTATTTGAACAATTTTATCTTCTGAAACCATGATAATAGACCTGATTTATGATTGTATATGTTTGAATAAATAACCATTACATTTTTCTGAACATATATGCTATTTTACAAGTGCCTTCGTGACTCACCATACATGGTCCGACTGGATGAACCGGTGTACATCCGGAATTAAATAACGGACAGTCTTGGGGTTTATCTTTACCCATCAGAACAGTAGCACATAAACAACCTTCCGGCATTGTAATATTTTCAGGCAAAGTAATATCAAATTTTTGTATTGCATCATATCGGGCGTATTTCTTTCTCAGATACAATCCACCTTCAGGGACATTCCCTATTCCCCGCCACATTGATTCCTTAGGTTCAAAAACAGCATTTATTATTTCTTTTGCTTTCAAATTTCCATCGGGTTTAACGATCCTTGTGTAAGTGTTTTCAACAAGTGAAGTTCCTTGAATATATTGTTTTACAAGATAATATATTGAAATTAATACATCATTGACCTCGAAACCACTGACAACCATGGGCGATTTGTATTTTTCGGCATATGGTACAAAGGGATTTGAACCCAAAATTGCGCAGACATGACCCGGAAGGATGAATCCGTTAATATTGGTGTCCTCCATCTGCATTAATAAATCAAACGCAGGCGGTACAAGTTTATTGGCACAAATTATGGAAAAGTTATCTGGTGGATTGTTGTAAATCTCGAAAGCCGGTAATGGGACAGTTGTTTCAAACCCTATAGAAAAGAACACAACTTCCCGATCGGGATTTTTTATTGCCAATTCAACTGCATCATGTGGTCCGTAGACAATTCTTATATCTCCTCCTTCAGCTTTCGCTTCAAATAGCGTTTTTTCCGAGGCGGGAACTCTTAGCATATCACCGAATGTGGTAATGATCACTTCCGGCTTTTTACTCAGTTCGATGGCTAAATCGATATCTGTTGCTGGGCAAACACATACAGGGCAACCAGGGCCTGAAATAACATCAATTTGAGTCGGTAAGACAGAACGCAACCCATTTTTTGCAATAGTATACTCATGAGTTCCACATATATGCATGAAATGAGCCTTTTGACCTTGCGGTAATGATTTTACTTCTTCGTGAAGTTTAGTCAATATTTTTTTACTTAATTCGGCATTACCCGCTTTTAATGTTTTAATGCCCGAATTTCTGCTCATAATTTATTTTAATGTTAATTTCATTTTAATATCTTTGACTTTTCCATTAACTAAAATTTAGTAGTTATTCCAAAACGATTTAAGGTTTAATTAGAAAAATTTTATGAAAGATTATTTCCAATATAATCCAATGGATTCTATTATTCCTGAAAATATCAAGGTTAAAATGCTAGATTTGGTTGAAACAGCAGAAAAAATTCTGTTCTTGGGAATAGGAGAGGTAAATATGGGCGATGATGGATTCGGGTCTTATATTACAGCCTATTTCTCTAAGAAATCATCGAGTAATTTATTATTCATTAACGGAGCAGCAACACCTGAATTTAGAATGGAGGAAATACTCAATTTTAAGCCTGATTTGATGCTATTAATAGATACATGCGATTCGGGAGACCCTCCTGGGACGTTAATTTTAGCAGATGAAAAATATTTGGTTAATTACCTGCCCATTTCTTCTCACACATTACCAATCCAACTTTTTATTAAATCATTGAAAAATGACCTACCAGATTTACAAACTTATCTGTTGGGTATCAATCCCGTATCAATGCTTGCAACAGAAGAACGTTTTATTTATAAGCCCGAAAAATTTGACCTTGACGATTTTGAAAGTGACCCTAACTTGCCCTTTTTTGAAATTAACCTTACACCAGAGATTCACCGTATTGCAGACGAAATTATCAAATTTATAGAAAAAATCCAAAAAACGGAGTAATTATGAGGTTGAAATATAATTTATTGTGCTCATTTAGACATTAAGATCTGCATTGGATGCGGAATATGTATAGAAAAATGTCCTGCAGAAGCAATCCCTCACTCACTCCTAGGATTCATTTCTTCTTTAGTCGAAATCGACGAAAGCAAATGTACGGGTTATAAATGCGGAATCTGTATAGATAAATGCCCTTATGGTGCGATATCTATGCATAATATTGAAGAAAAAAGTGTTAAAGTTTAACTTTTTTCACTAAATTCCAATTGTAAACCAATAGGAATGCAGCTAATGATATTTCTATGATTGCGATGATAAACATCCCCATCGCGTCTGTACGCAATGCAGAAGCTTCATATAAATACCAGATAATACCGCTTAATTACGCGGAAAACTCCCAAA
>SDBS01002536.1_pt1 | contig 18225 bp, 20 predicted proteins | sample 2277091 | NCBI WGS metagenome assembly SDBS01 (sample SAMN10404972, study PRJNA504765) | marine sediment metagenome | isolation source: marine sediment core GS10_PC15, 163 cmbsf | place: Arctic Ocean: Southern Knipovich Ridge | collected 2010 | reverse complement strand
TAAAATTTAAGAGCACGGCCTCCCGTTGTCGTCTCGGGATTGCCCATAAAAAATCCGATTTTCTCTCTTAATTGGTTAACAAAAATAAAGCAAGTTTTAGACCGGGCGACAATGGCCGTCAGTTTTCTCAAGGCCTGAGACATAAGCCGGGCTTGAAGCCCCATGTGGGCATCGCCCATTTCCCCCTCCAACTCCGCCTTTGGAACAAGAGCCGCCACTGAATCGACAACGATGACATCGACGGCTCCACTGCGCACAAGAACTTCGGCAATTTCCAAAGCCTGCTCACCATAATCCGGCTGAGAAATGAGGAGGTCATCGATATTGACTCCGATACTTGCCACGTATTTGGGATCCATGGCGTGCTCGGCATCTATAAAAGCGGCCTGACCACCCTGTTTTTGAGCTTCTGCAATGACATGAACGGCCAGAGTTGTTTTTCCAGTGGCTTCCGGACCAAAGATTTCGACCACACGGCCCCGGGGGAAACCTCCAATTCCCAAGGCGAGATCAAACGCAATAGACCCGGTTGGAATAGCCGGCACTTGGTCGGCCGCATTTTTCTGTCCCATTTTCATGATGGCACCCTTGCCGAACTGTTTTTCTATTTGATTGAGAGCCGATTCAATCGCTCTACCTTTCGCATTTAGTTTTGCTTCGATGTCTTCGTTATTCATTGCTTTCTCCTTATAATTATGAGCTGTAATCGTAAAATCCTCTGCCTGTCTTTCTCCCTAGATATCCGGCATCGACCATCTTTTTCAGCAGGGGACAGGGTCTGTATTTGCTGTCTTTAAATCCTTCATAGAGAACTTCCATTATATCCAGACAGACATCCAGACCGATGAGATCCCCAAGGGCTAAGGGCCCCATGGGATGATTCATTCCCAGTTTCATAACATTGTCGATGGCTTCGGTTGTGCCCACGCCTTCCATAAGAGCAAAGACGGCCTCGTTGATCATGGGAATAAGGATGCGGTTGGAAATGAATCCTGGATAATCGTTGGCTTCTACCGGAGTCTTCCCCATTTTCTCGGTGAGGGTTTTGACGGCATCAAACGTATCCTGGTTCGTAGCGATGCCTCTGATCAATTCCACCAAAACCATCAAAGGGACCGGATTCATAAAATGCATCCCCATGAACTGAGGGGCCCGGCCGGTCAGAGCTCCCAGCTTTGTGATGGAAATGGATGATGTATTTGTGGCCAAAATAATCTGTGGTGGAAGAATTTTGTCTAGCTTCTGCAGAACGTCCTTTTTGACCTCATAATCCTCAAAAACGGCTTCGATCACAAAATCTGTGTCCTTCATGCTTTCTATGTCAGAAGTAGTCTGGATTCGGCCCAGGATTGTGCCTTTGTCCTCCTTGATCTTCCCTTTTTCGATTAGTTTGGAAAGGCTCTTGTCGATATTTTTTACGGCCCGCACAAGATATCCCGAGTCGATATCATTCAAAACAACTTCAAAACCCGCCGAGGCCGCAGTCTGAGCAATCCCGGCCCCCATGGCTCCTGATCCCACAATACCTATTTTCTTGATATCCATAACTCCTCCTCAATCCACGATGTCCACAGCCATGGCCACCGCATCTCCTCCACCAAGACAGAGAGAGGCGATGCCTTTCTTAAGCCCCCTGTGTTTTAATCCGTAGATCAAAGTTGTGAGAATCCTCGCTCCTGTTGCACCTATCGGATGGCCGAGAGAGACAGCGCCGCCGTACACATTGACTTTATCTCTATCGAGGCCGAGCTCTTTGATCAAAACAACGAGTTGAGATGAAAAGGCTTCGTTAATCTCAAAAAGGTCAACATCTGGAACCTTCCACCCCACATTCTTAAGAAGCTTTTCGATGGCTCCCTTTGGTGCGTACATCACCATGTGCGGCTCGACAGGATTGGTGGTTACGGCTAAAATTCTGGCCATGGGCCTTAAGTCCTTGTCTTTGACGGCATCGGCCGAAGCCACGACCAAGGCCGCAGCCCCGTCATTTATACTAGACGCATTTCCGGCCGTAATTGTCCCATCTTTTTTGAAAGCCGGGCGAAGTTTGGCTAATTTTTCGATGGAAGCATCCTTTCTTGGGCCTTCATCCACAGAAAAAACGAGAGGATCTCCCTTTCTTTGTGGAATCTCCACCGGAACGATTTCATTCTTGAAATATCCTTTTTCAATAGCATGGAGAGCTTTTTGATGGCTGCTGACGGCATAGGCATCCTGCTCTTCTCGCGAGGCTCCGAATTTTTCGGCAATGACCTCACCCGTTTGGCCCATGTGTTGATCATCCAAAGCACACCATAGGCCGTCCAAAATCATTGAGTCTTTTAACTTCAGGTCGCCAAACTTAATGCCCTCACGCACACCCCAGACAAGATGGGGAGCCTGACTCATACTTTCCATTCCGCCGGCCACAACAATCTCTTTCTCCTCCAGCCAGATGGCCTGGGCTGCCAGATGGACGGCTTTTAAACCAGAACCACAGACTTTGTTGACGGCAAAGCAGCTGACCGTTGGTGGCAAACCGCCCTTGATGGACGCCTGCTTGGCCGGAGCCTGTCCGCCGCCTGCAGAGACGACATTGCCCATAATGACTTCATCAATATCTTCACCGGTCACCGTGGCTCTCTTTACGGCTTCTTTGATCACAAATCCGCCAAGATCAGAGGCTTTGAAGTTTTTTAATGTCCCTAAAAAATTACCGACGGCTGTACGTGCAGCCCCGACGACAAAAACATCTCTGAGTTCACACATGTATAATTCCCTCTTTATAAAATATAAAAAATTAAGATCAATTCATTTGTATCACAATTAAAATTGGCTGTAAATGTTTTATGAAAGCCCAGTGATTTCACCGTCTTTTGTGATGTCGATCTTCTCGGCAGACGGGATTTTTGGCAGTCCCGGCATAGTCATAATATCCCCGCAGTAAACGACCACAAAGCCTGCACCTGAACAGAGAGAGGCGTCTGTTACGATAAGTGTAAAATCTTCGGGTCTTCCCAGCGCCTGGTCATCATCTGAGAGAGAATACTGAGTTTTTGCAATGCAGACAGGGAGGTGGCCAAACCCGGCTTTTTCCATCCGCCGGATTTTCCGTCTTGTTTTTCCCTCCATCGCCACACCGGAAGCTCCGTAGATTCTTTTAGCTACGGTCTCAATTTTTTCTATAAGAGGCATGTCGAGAGAATACAGATATTTAAAATGATGCTCGTCTTTCTCTATAGCTTCGATCAGCTGGCGAGCCAGCTCTTCTCCCCCCTCTCCTCCGCGGCCATAGACATCACTCATGGCCACTCTGACTTTTACTCTCTCACACAACGTCATAAATTGTTCAATCTCTGCTTCTGTATCTGAAGGAAACTTATTCAAAGCCACCACTAAGGGGACGCCAAAACGTCTTAGGTTTTCGATGTGTTTTTCCAGGTTTACAAAACCCTTCTCCAGGGCCGCGATATTTTCCAGGTCCAATTCGTCCTTGCGAACTCCTCCGTGAAACTTCAAGGCACGAATCGTTCCCACCAGCACACAGGCATCCGGAGGTGGTATCTTTTCGCCTCGGACAACGATATCAAGATATTTTTCCGCACCCAAGTCCGAACCGAAGCCGGCTTCAGTCACCACATAATCGGCAACTCCAAGAGCCAATCGTGTGGCGATGATAGAGTTGGTGCCGTGAGCAATGTTGGCAAACGGTCCCCCGTGGACAAAAACGGGTGTTCCCTCAAGGGTTTGAACGAGGTTCGGTTTGAGGGCCTCTTTGAGAAGTGCGGCCATGGCCCCTTGGGCTTTGAGCTCCCTGGCAAAGACGGGAGCATTATCGGGAGAATATCCCACCAAAATATTTCCCAATCTCTCCTTTAAATCCTGAGCATTGTCTGCCAGGCACAAAATAGCCATGACTTCTGAAGCAGCCGTAATGTCAAAGCCCGTCTCCCGCGCAATGCCGCGAAGCGGTCCACCAATCCCCACCACCACTTCTCGCAGCACTCGGTCATCCATATCCAGGACTCTCTTCCACGTCACGCGGCGGCAGTCAAGAAGGCCGCAGGATCCGCCAAAATGGAGTTGATTGTCCACCAAGGCAGAGAGAAGATTGTGGGCCGATGTTATGGCATGGATGTCGCCTGTAAAATGGAGATTGATCTCTTCTCTTGGCATGATTTGAGCGTACCCTCCTCCTGTCGCACCCCCTTTCATCCCAAAGACGGGACCAAGAGACGGCTCCCTTAAGGCAGCGGTCGCCTTTTTCCCCAGTCTGTTGAAAGCGTCAGCCAACCCAATCGATATTGTTGTTTTCCCCTCACCGGCCGGTGTCGGGCTCATGGCAGTGACCAAAATCAATTTTCCTCTCTCGCTCTTCAATATTTCTATTTTTTCCGGAGAGAGTTTGGCTTTGTACAATCCATATTTCTCCAGATTGTCGGCGGCTATTCCCAGTTTGGCCGCAATCTCATCGATCGGTTTAATCTGGAATTTCCTCGCAATGTCTTGATCATCAGGCATGAGGCACCTCCTTTTTCTAATTTTATCCTCCAGAGAGAGGAATTACAAATCTATATAAATTGGGGACAGTCCCCATTTTTTCTGGAAAAATGGGGACTGTCCCCAATTTATATAGAATCATTTTGTTTTGAACTGGAAAGCCGTCTCGTACTCACCAAGAAGCCCGCTGTCGGCAAAACTGAAATAGCGATTGTTCCCGATGATGATGTGATCGAGAACTCTAATCTGTACGACATTTGCAGCAAAAACCAACTCGGTAGTAATCTCCTTATCGCTTTCCGACGGAGTGGGATCTCCCGATGGATGATTGTGCACAAAAATCAGCGAAGAGGCGTCGCGCTTTAGAGCCTCTTTAATGATCTCCCGGGGATAGACGGCACTGGAGTCAACCGTCCCCTCAAACACAGTTTTTTCCCCCAAAATTTGGTTTTTTGCATCCAAGAAGAGCGCCTTAAACTTTTCTCTTTTGGAATCCCGGAGCGAATGATAAAGATAGTCGAAAACCTCTTTGGACGAACGACAGTAGGCCCGGGCCAGCATCTTTTCTTTGAGGAACTTCCGCGACACTTCTTGGATGAGCTTGAGCCCAAAAACATTGTGCATCCCGATGCCTTTGATCTCCATGAGCTGTTCTGCAGGAGCCTCCAGAACTCCTCTCAGTGTCCTGAACTTTGTTAGAGCGTCTTTGGCGGACTGCTTGCAATCCTTCCTTGGAGTTCCTAAGGTCAGGAGAAGTTCGATGATTTCGTAATTTAAAAATCCTTCTAGGCCCGCATTTAAAAATTTCTCTCTGAGCCGGGACCGATGCCCCTCCCGGACCTTATCGAATAAGTCTGACCTGATTTTTTTCTCGTGTAAAACCATGCTGCCATAATATAAGACGAAGAAAAAAAGAAAAAATCGCACACTCCCTCTATTTAGAGGCAAATAGAGAGATTTTTTCATAGCCTGGATTATTCATTAAAACGGCAGATATCTTTATCTGGTTAATCTTTATCTTCTGAGAAAAAGCCGAGTCTATGAAGCCTGTCGACTTCCTTGATTTTCTGGCGGAGGAAAAAGATAAGAACCCCTATGGACAGCCAGATCCATCCCAAAAAAACATATATGGCCGTGGCCTGTTTGATGTCTGAAGGTGCCGGCACGATCCTCTCAACATCATCCTCTACTCTATCCCCCTGGCTCTGCTGAAGAGAGGGGGCCTCCTCGCCACCAATAAACTCTGCCTGCCCGATAGAAAAGACGAATGCCAGCAGAAAAATGGCAGACAGGGAAACGGCAGCTTTCTTGGTCACAGCAAGCTCCATATGGACATGATCAGTGCATACAGAATGAAAAGAAACGCAGACACACTCACAATTTTCCCTTTCCTCCCTTCAGGTTTATTGTCGATGACGGGCAAAAAGAAAAACAGGACGATTCCCAAAAGGATGAGAAAAACCGCCATCGTTTCGCCGCTTATAAAAAAGAGTTTAGCCGGAAATATCTTCAATGTCTGAAAGAGGAACAAAAAGTACCACTCGGGCTTGATTCCCTCCGGTGCCGGAGCCATCAAATCGGCCGCCTTGTCCAGCGACGGGGGAAAGACAACGGCCACAGTGAGGCAAACGCCAAAAAGGATCAACCACAAAATGGCCTCCCTGTAGACAAAATTCGGCCAGAACGGAATTTCCTTTAGCTTTTTTTGAGATTTTTCCGCTTCTAGAGGAATACTCATCCCCAGTTTCTGGATGAGATATACATGAACCGCCAGGAGAACAAGGAGAAAAATGGGGAGGATACAGACGTGAATCCCGAAAAAACGGGTCAGTGTATCCCCTGTCACATCTCCGCCACCTCTGAGCAGTTTTGTCACCCACTCTCCAACAATGGGAATGGCCCTTGGAATGTCGGTCCCGACTTTAGTCGCCGAAAACGAAAGATCATCCCAAGGAAGAAGATATCCTGTAAACCCGAACATCAGGGAACAGAAAAGAAGCAGAACGCCGGTCATCCAGGTCCCCTCACGAGGCCGGCGGTAGGCCTTGTTGATCCAGATACTGAAGAGATGAACAAAGAGGAAAGCGATCATAAACGTGGCCGACCAGCTGTGGACAGACCGGAGTATCCAACCCAGGGGGACTTCGGTCATGATCCGGGCCACACTGGCATTGGCTTCTTCGAGGATAGGTTTATAGTAAAAAATCAACATAAAGCCGGTCAAAACTTGGATGACAAAAAAGAGAAGAACGGCACTTCCCGTGTAGGACCAGATGGTGTGCTTGTGCTGGGGGATAGATTTATTTCTCAGGAACTGAGTTACGGTGGACAAGCCAAACCGCTCATCTAGCCAGTGCATCATCCCCCTTCCGTTCTTTGTCTTTTTCACTCGACTCCTTCTTTTCTGATGATCAATTCTTCTCCTTCTACAGAGATGAAGAGCTGCCGTAGAGGTTTGGGAGGCGGTCCACCGATATTGGACCCGAATTCATCATACCATCCATCATGGCACGCGCAGAAAAATTTTCTCTGCTCAGCCATATACATGACATTGCAGTCTAAGTGCGTGCACACGCCCACAAAAGCTATAAACGAACCATCATCATTTTTCTTTAAGATGCCCGGTTTACTGCCCCAGGGAAACAATTTGGACGTGTTAGGGGCGATATCTTTGTAATCGGCATAGAGAAGGAAAACTTCATCAGGCTCTTTGTAGGGGGGAATAATGAACCTCACAATAGGATACACAAGAGAGGCCAACATCGCACCCACCCAACCACCAATGAGGCCGTTGAGAAATTGACGACGGCTAAAAAGTGAATGTTTGAGTTTCATCGATTCATCCGGAAAAGACTTTTGACCTTTTCAACGACCATCTTACGCCGTAAGGCTTCAATTCCATCTGCGGGACGGACATCTTTGGGGCAGGCCTCATTGCATTTGAAAATCGTGTGGCAGCCCCAGACTCCATCTTTAGTGCTGACTCCTGCATAGTCAGAAAATAACCGTTTGTCCCGCGGGTCCTTGACGAATCTGAGGAGTTTAGCCAGGGCGGCAGGTCCGAGATAATCTTCGTTTTTCGACACCACAGGACAGGCGCTGTAACAGGAACCGCACAGGATACAGTTGACAAACTGAAATATTTTGTCTATCTCCCGGTCTTCGATTCTGTATCCATGTTCAGGAAAATCCCCGTTTGATTCCACATAGGGTTTGATGGCAAGGAGGGCTCTCCAGAAGGGTTCCATGTCGACAACCAAATCCTTCTGAATCTCCATATTCGCCAGAGGCTCAATGACAATCTGCTGTGAATTGAGTGATTGGATTTCTACCCGGCAGGCCAAATCAAAACGGCCGTTGATCACCATGGCGCATGATCCACAGATGGCCTCGCGGCAGCTGTACCTAAAAGACAGTGATCCATCTTGTTCATTGCGGATGATCATCAGTGCTTCGAGAATAGATTTGTTCAAATCTGTCGCGAAAAGGAAATTTTGAAAATAGGGAGATTTATCCGTCTGGGGATCAAACCTTAAAATCCTGAACGTGTATTCCATCTAATACGTTCTCTCTACGGGCTTATATTTAGAGATATTGACGTCCTTGTAGCTGATTTCATGTTTATTATCTTTGTTGACCACGAGAGTATGCTTGAGCCAGTCCCTGTCATTCCGCTCCTTGAAATCCAGGCGGAAATGGGATCCTCGCGTTTCTTCCCTGTTCAGAGCCCCACGAATGATCACTTCGGCCAGATCCAGCATGGCTTCGAATTCGAATATATTCACTATTTCTTGGCTGTATTTAACACTTTTTCCCGAAAGATAGGTGTATCCGTAGTCTTCTTTCAATCCAAGGATGATCTTTAACCCCTCGGTCAAGTCTTCCTTTTTTCTGAAGACTCCCACTTTTTCGCTCATGGCCAGCTTCAGCTTTTCCATCATTAGGTGTATCTTAATCCCCGAATCCCGGCGGCTCCAGGTGTTAATCTTTTCCCTAATTTTTTGTGATTCATCCTCAAGATCCCTGTCGTTTGTGGAGGGATGGCCTCCTCTCTTAACAAAATCTGAGGCCTGGTCTCCGGCGATCTTGCCAAAAACCACCGTATCCAAGAGTGAATTTCCACCGAGCCGATTGGCCCCATGCACACTCACACAGGCACACTCCCCAGCAGCATAAAAGCCTTCAACACTTGTGGCACAGTGGACATCCACGTCGATACCACCCATCGAATAATGCTGAGCGGGTTGGATGGGGATAGGTTTTTCAAGAGGGTCAAAACCTCCGAAATTCAAACAAATCTCACGAATGCCGGGAAGTCTTTTTTTTATCTTTTTTTCCCCCAGATGCCGGAGGTCGAGATAAACATAATCGTCTTCGTAACCGTTGCCCTTGTCGATTTCCGTCTGAATAGCTCTGGCCACAATGTCCCGGGGGGCCAACTCCATGGCGTTTGGTGCATAATCGGCCATAAACCGTTGTCCCTTATTGTTGATCAGGTATCCGCCTTCCCCACGTGCTCCCTCAGTAATCAGGATATTCTTCCCGATCATAGATGTGGGATGAAACTGGACAAATTCCATGTCTTTGAGGGCCACTCCGGCCCGGTAGGCAATCCCGATGCCGCTTCCGTGGTTGATGAATGCATTTGTGGTTCTAAAGTAAACTCTCCCATACCCTCCAGTGGCAAAAATGACGGCCCTGGCTTTAACGGGAAAAATCTCTCCTGTGGTCAGGTCACAGATCACCACACCTAAACATTTTCCCTCGTTAACAACAAGCCTGGTGACCAGCCACTCGTTGTAAAATCTGACTTTCCTTCTTATAGATTGTTCGAAAAGCGTGTGAAGGATGACCAAACCTGTCCTGTCTGCGGCATAACAAGTGCGCGGAAATCCGGCACCGCCAAAAGGCCTTTGGGCAATGACCGCACCGGGAAACCGGCTGAAGGGAACGCCCATGTGTTCAAGCTCATAGAGAGCCGCGATCGCCTTTTTGCACATCAATTCTACCGTATCCTGATCGGCCAGGTAATCGCTGCCTTTGATCGTGTCAAAAGCATGCTTTTCGCAGCTGTCATCCCGACCTTCCGGATTGTTTCCCAATGCCGCATTGATTCCTCCCTGTGCAGCCACAGAATGAGAGCGGAGAGGATGGACCTTCGAAATGACGGCCACTGAGAGTTTTGGGTCGGCGGTTAAGGCGGCGGTTAAACCTGCCATCCCGCCTCCAACAATAAGGATGTCATGACTTATCATTCAGGTATTCCTGGTAAAGTAAACCACCAGCAGCACGGCACTCATTACAAAACCGAGGATAGAAAAAATCCAGAAGAGCTGTTTTTCTTTTTTCAATCCGAGATCGATGAGGATTGTCCTCAAACCGTAAAGAGCATGATAGACCACTAGGACAATAAGAAGCGTGTCGAAAAACGGATTGGTGTGAAGAACAAGTGCCCAGTCCGGCTTTTGCTGTTGTGTCATCAGAAAAAAGGACGTCAGAAACTTTATTCCTAAAAGGAGGATGAGAAGAAGGCCTGAGACACGGTGAAAGATCCAAACAAACATAGGATAACCTCCTTTTATGGAGCACATATTACATTAAAGTCCTTCATGATTGTCAAGAAAAACCGAGAGAGTCTATACGCTTTTAGTAAGATCCTTGATTTAGTCCAAAAGCTAAATAAATTTAATCCTAGAGTTTTGAGGCCGACCTCCGCATAATAAAGAAGAGATCTGATGAAGATAAGTAGCAGCCTCCTAAGAAGACCTGAAATTAATAGGGGTAAAGGTACTCTCCTTTTTACGATCGCCTATCCTCAGCGCTGTCAGCGCTTGTATTCTAGGGAGGAGATCAGATGAAAGAGTCTAAAAGTAAAAAAACCCAAAATGAACTCATAAAACTGGGTGGAATTGTAACTGATAAAGAGATGCCCATTTATCTTCTTTCTATTACAGGTATTAGAAAAGCGCCATCATATTCTATAGAAAGATGCACTTCAGCGGCTCTTGATCCAATAACATTAGATATGCTCAACGCTGTCACTCACGTGGCGTATCGCCAATGGATTTCACATAAGGCCGTTAAATTATGGTTCTCAAAATCACCAGATGAAATAATATCTTTAGAAGTCTTTAAACATTTCAATTGTGAGTGGCCATATACGTTCAATACTGTCTTCATCAAAGAAAGTGAAATAAATACAATTTTAGGAAAGAATTATGATCCTAAATTTATTTACAGGCATATGAAAAATATAGGTCTCATAGCTTTTGACGGCACTTTACCTGTTTTTTGGAACGAAGGTGGTTGGAAAGAATTAGACGTTTCAGGAGGATTTGCTGATGTTAAATATGTTACAGAAAATGACGCTTGGGATAAACACCGTGAGTGGCATAAAAAAGGCATACATAAAGGTAAAGAGAAACGAATTTGGGTCATAGAGTTTATTGGTTCTTGGGGACAAAATTTTGCTCTCAATATTCTAAATAAAAGAGTACGCATTTTCCCTCAATTGACATATGAAAAACTCTCTTTTAGAGCAAGACATTTGTGTAAATTAATATTTGGTGGGAAGAATAAAAAAGGTCGTATCACTTTACCGCAAATGCGCATCCTATTTGGCTGGAAAGGAGATTGGGGAAACGTTTCAAATCAAATATCAAAGGTAAATAAAATATGGAGAGAATTAAGATTGGTGAAGGCTGTTAGAATTCCTAACATAAAAGGAAAGGGAGAAAATATCAGGTGGAATTGGGAACGAAATAATAAATTCTTCTTTTTTGACTAACGATAAAAAGAACAGATCTGATTAAATCCACAAAAAAAGATAGTTTAACTTAAATAAACTTAAAGAAAATAGTAAGGATAATTCAACTATTGAGCAAAGATATAGTAAGGATATTTTAACTATTGAGCAAAGATAATTTAACTATTCTTACCCCGAGAAAGTTTTGATATGACTTATGTCTTTATTCTTAATAGTTCTTAATGATCCCTTTTTAGGGATCATTTCCCTTCTTAGGGAATGGTAATAGGATAATTAGGGTAATAGTAGCCAGCTTGGATTCTCACCGACCAAGAGGTCGGTTCTAATCCAAAAGCGCCTTCGGCGCTGAAGAAATTTTAAACTGAAGAAAAGAAAAAAAGAAAAGAAAGACTAGAAGATAGGAATCAAGCAAAATAAGTTTAATTCCCAAATCTATATAGATTCCGTCTTAATAAAGGATAAAATTTCTCCTTCAGTGGAAGTATAGGTCAATAGATGGCCTTTGGGCCGTATTAGGATTGATATTATTAGATAGATATTTTCAGCAATTCTAATTCTATTTGAATTTAATTTGGAGTTTGAGGAAGCTAAATGGTTTATATGGCCAGCACTCCTGTCTGCCTATTAGGCGTGACTCAACATAATACGTATTGGGAAGAGGCCGTACACCTAGGGATTTGTGTGTAAGCGTCAATGAATTCAGGTGACCTCTAAAAACCAACTTATTAAAAGACTAATTTTAATATCACCCTCTAAAGGCCGTTAGATCTTCATCTTTTCAGCATATATTTGCCTTTTTTTTCTCAGCCCCATAGAGATACCCTACATATTTGATAGGTATAGAGTATTACTCCTATAGCGATCGGCTCTCCTAGAGGCTCTGAGAGGCTGAAATCAGTCTATTTGAAACGGGAGCAGAAGGGTTTAAGCTAGTCTGGTATATGAGTCAGCTGAATTATTTAGTACAGAATGATGTTCCCAGATCCCGTATCGGGGAATTTGTGTGTGGTGCAACAATTTTTGTGACTTTTGGTGGAAAGTCTATCCTTCCATTTGACACCCTTAATGTAAATAAATATCCTATTGTTATTCAGTACTGGGAACTACTGGGGATATGTAGCTATGACTGACAAAAAGCTAGAAAATCCAGGTTCTAGAAGAACCTTCATTAAAAACTCTGTGAAGTATTGTCTGCCTTCAGCTATAGCGTTTAATGCAATATTTTCCCAAACAAAGTGTAAGAAAACTCCAACAGGTCCTGATCCAGGTCCTGATCCAGGTCCTGTTAGTGGAAATATAATTTACTTTAACCATACTCAAGGAGAAATAACCAGGGTCAGCTATAGCGGATTAAGTGGAAACAGTAAAACAATAAGTGTAACGGATATTAACAATGCCTCCAGGACTGCTAGGTCGTTAAACCAAAACGTTGCTAATGTTGATTCTAGTAGGATTGCAGTAAGACTTGGAGATAATGGACAAAATATGGGAACGTTTGCAGGATTTTCAAGAAATGGAAGTGTTAGTATTGAACTTCCAGATAGCAGTATGGATTTGCATGTTTTCTTGATGAATGCTTTTAGTGGTGCTGACTATGGAAAAATAGATTATTGGGTTGATCAAAGTTTTGGATTTCTAGAGTTTAACCCTAATGCAGAATGGCATAGAGAAGATAAAGATGGTAGAGCAGGCCCAGAAGGACCAATTAATGATGCTATAAAGGATTTGCAAAAGGCTATCCAGTATTCATGGTTAAAATATGGAAGTCTTACTAAGAAAATAGATGGTAATGGTGATTTTGGAGTTGGGTATAGAGATTGCCCTCCTAATGTGGCTGGAACCCGTACTGGTGATTGGGCTGGTGTTTGCCTCAGTCATCCTATCTTTAGTAGTAATAATGAGCTTTTTATGCTTAAGATTTTCCTAGAAGAGATATTTGAAACTATGACAAGAACTAAAGACATCTATGATAATAAGTATACAACATATCAGCTTATTACTGATCCTACTACAGGCCATCTTAATGAAATAGGCAGAGATTTATTTGCTTATGTTTTTGTGAAAGACAAACAAAGACCAAGCTAGAATCATAAGGATTTATTTCCTGCCCTTCAGTCCCAATACTGCAATTTCAGCGTAATTCAACAATTCTAGGCAGTCCCGCAAAATGGGACAAAAGGCTCATATGGCTGACTTGACCATAAAAGGTCTTGCTTCTTTTCTCAGTAGAGGCGTAAAATAAAGGCCGTAAAAGGGAGGCCACGATGGAAAGACAAACTAAAATTACTGAAATTCATTTTTCTCTAAGGAAAGGAGAATGGCGAGGAACAATGTCACTTTTTTCTACTATAGAGGATATAGAAAATTTCAGTGCAGTTATTAATTTGCCAGTAGAAGATCCAAATCCTACGCCAGAAAAAGTAAAAGAAGAATTCTTTAAGAAATTGGTAAAGACGTTTGAGGAAATCAATTCACAGTTTAAAAATGGTGCTGTCACATTTGAATTGTGAATAAACCTTTAACGGAACAAGATGGAACACACATTTATTTTTCCAGACTCCTCTAAGTAGAATTAGGACAAATACACAGTGATTTGCAAATTAATGTAAAGGGGGGAACGAATAATGGATAAAGCTCTTTGGATATTATTTGGGGCACTTTTATCAATCTTAGGAACGTTTCTTAATAATCTTCACCAAGACAGGCGTAGTCAAAAAAGAAAAGATGGAGAGCTTTTGCGTCAGGCAGAGGAGATATTATATGAGGTACAGCATCTTTTTATGGACTTACCTGAAACGTCCAAAGAGATAGCTGAAGCAAGAAGAAAAATTCACCGTATTACTAGGAAAATCCGTTCTAAATCCTATCTTGATTTATCATTAAAGCTGGTTAAATTTTGTGAAGAGCCCATGGATAGCAATACTGAAAAAGCGTTTATTCTTGTCAAAGAGATTGAAAAAACAACAAGAAGTCCGCTGAATATGTATCACAGAAAACGAGATGAAATCATTAAAAAGAGTTGGGAAGAGCTTAAACGGATAGGAAGAGGATAGATTATACCTGAATAAACACTACCCAATAATTTAATACCACGGCAAGAATCCCACAGGGAGAATACGAGGATAAAGCTTGGCCATAAAAGTCTTGATTATCTCCCGTTAGATACGTAAGATAAAAAAAAGGGGAGGTTGCAATGTACTCACTTCACATATTAGTTGATAGTACAACAAGAAGAAGTAGTGAAAATAATAAATATGGAGAGTCTACTGCCTGTTGGTTTGCTTTCAAAAATAAAATAGCTGGCAAACCGTTTCGTGTTGGTTTTGTTTATAATGAATATGATGGGCCGAATAAAATATTTTATGAAGGAATAATACAAGCATTAGAGTTTTGTTTTAGTGTGTTTATGGAGAAAGGTACTGTGTGGGTTAGAGGAGATGATCAATTGGTGATTAACCAGCTAAAGGGAGAGAGAGGGGTCTATGAATTGATAGATTATCATATCCGAGTCAAAAAACTGGAAGTGAAATATGAAGAAAGAAAAAAGGGAATAATCAGGTATAAGTATATAAATGAAGAGAATGAGATTTATAAAAAAGTAGATCGCTGTGCAAAACAGTTTGATAACTTTCTTAAACAAAGAATCTGCTAAACATAAACACTAGAAAGAAATAGACCAATAATCTTTTAACACCACCCCGAAAAAGACCCCATAAGAAAAAGAGGGATTTTTTTTGAAAAAAGACTTGACAACAGTATTATTTAAATTGTATAATTATCCGAACCTTGTGAGGTATCACGAGGTATTTAAATTTAGGAGGCTTTATGTATGAAAGATACTGACGAAAGGAATTCTTACGGAGAAATGCAGAAATTGTTGATTAGGGTGTTAGATAAGATCAAAGAGGACCATAACAGGGATTACTTCTGTTGTCTTATGGATTCGCCAGAAGAGTTTTTTAAACAATACCCAGAACTTCATGGCTTTCCCAGTTATTCAATTTATGCTGGAGAAGGAGGTGAATCCTTAGAAAGATCTGTTTCTCGTGACTGGAGGGAGAGACATTTTTATTGGTTAACACGTCTGGCTGAAAAAAGAAGGGAGGAGAAATAATGTGTGAAGAAAAAATGTCTTTTGGAGCACAAGTGGACTTTTTGAGAAGGATTTTAGAAATGTTCAAAAAAGATTACGATAAGGAATATTTCTGTTGTCTTATTGATCCACATGAGGATTATGATGATGGGGGTCTTGCTGATGATCCTTTTTATGCATTTTATTCTGGAGAAAGCGGTGAGTCCCTAAATAAATTTGTTAGTTATAAATGGTCGCCAAAACATATGGAATGGTTAATGCATCAGCACAAAATAACTCAGCATATAAAAAGAATAAAGGCGAAAAAAAACACCATTAAAGAGGTTCAGCCAGCATAGAAAATCAGGTTCAATCAACATGAAATAGCTTTCACTACCGACTTTCTCAATCAGGCTGGCGGATTTGAACCGCCAGCCTGATTTCCCCTTGTGCTTGACTTCTGGCTCAAAAGACGTAAATTTGGTGATGTACGAGCGTTTCAGGGGTTAATACTATAGCTTGAGTAAAAATGAGAGAGGATGGTAGCACCATCGGGCGGTTTTCCCACCCGCCTATTGTCGCGAAAGCGACGCCAAAAAACTCATCAACCCCCTTTTGCTAGTAATGCGTGCCATCCTCTCTCTCTAAAAAAAAGTTGGTGGTTCAAATCCGCATGTCCTGACTTGATCCTTGCCTTTAACTGTGTGTTGAAATAGAATTTGTTTATCTCAGTAAAGGGAGGGACAAAATGCCTGAATGGGTGCCTGAATGGGTTACGGTTGACAATTTCCTTCGTGTCTTGTTTATTTTTGCGGCAATATATCTGTTACCTGTGGTGAAAGCGGCGAGAGATTCCTGGCGATCACTGGCCGAAGGAAGAAAAGAGGAACTAAAATATGAAAAAGAAAAACATGAGAAAGAAATGACGGCATTGAAAGATGGAACTGAAAAATTAGTTTTAAGGATAGCAGAAAGGACAATGGAGAAAACTGTTGATCTGACGAATCAGCAATGGGTTATTTTATATAATGATTTTGTAAAGTTATCCTTTCCGCTTATAGTAAAATCATACGGCATAGAAAAAACTAAAAAATTTGTTTCAGAATTTGATTATAAAAGCAGCCAGTTGAAAGATAGCCTTCTATGGGGATTAAATTTATTAGAGAGAGAACTTTCAGCGCCATAGGTGCTCTCTTATCCTCCTGCTCGTCTAATAAACCTCCATCATCCTCCGCTGGCAGATCTCACAGAATCCCAGGATCAGGATCTTTGCTTCGATCCCCATCAGCTCTAAAATCTGATTCTCTGAATATTTCTTGAGGTTTTACATTCAAAGATAAAGTATGTTGATAAAATTGAAGCTGAGCAAAAAGAAGAATTTTATAGTTTGCTAAGAAAACATAAAAACATATAAGATGCAAATATGAACTGCTATTTTGATACAAGCATTTACAACCATGTCTTAGATGATTCAGATAAAGATTCAATCATAAAAGAAAAAAATAGAAGAGGAATGACTATAATACCAAGCATAATAAATTTATGTGAAATTTTGTTAAACAATGACAAAAAGCGCAAAAAGAGTCTTTTGGATTTGTACGACGAATTAAAGAATGATTTTTTCCCATTAAAAGCTCCTCCTGATTTAATGAGGGATGCTATTGTAGCATTGCAGCAGAAAAAAAAAGAAATTCAAGTTAATTATCCTATAAAAATTGATGAGGAGACTGAAGAAATATGTAAAGAATTAAAAGATAACGTAGGGATAGAACTTGATAAGTATATTAAAGGAGCTAGAGAATTTGTTGAAAATAACTCTGACAGAATAAAAAGAGATAATCCCAAAAATTTTTTTGACTCTATGAATGATGAAAATTTTATTTTTCAATTTTGGATTAACTTCATTAATGATGTATGCATTGCTCTGGATGTTGACCTAAAATTAACGCCAGATGAAATAGTCAGCTTAATTCAATCTACTTATACTCCATGGAAATATTATTTGGATTCCTATTTATATATCTTTTTTAGGAGAGGTATTCGACCACAAGATTATGGGAAAAAAAAGAATCCAATTGGCTTTGATTTAGAGCAATGTATATATTTATATTGGGCAGATATCTTTGTAATTCAAGATCGTCCATTTTATTTGTTTTTAAAAGAGCTTAATGATTTAAGAGAATATAATAAAAGAATATTTAACTATAGTGAGTTTAAATCATTTTTAGGATTATAATTTTAAATAAGAATTAAAATGTGACTGGAAGCCAAAGCCAATTAAGCCCAATGGAGAAATATAATGGACTTAATTGAACTTGAAGAGAAAATAAAAAAAGCCCCCCTTGTCTCGTTTGAGTCATTGTTAGAAGTATCCAAGAAGAGCGGAGTGTACACTGCTTGGCTTGAAGGCGAATTACGTTGTTTTTATATTGGTAGATCAAAGAATCTATCCGAACGTATAAAGCAACACTTCTTAGGTTCAAGGGGAAGCGATCAGTTCTGTTTGTATGTTTATGATCTATACTTGCATGATAAACGGCCCGAAGGATTGAGTACAAAAGATGTAAACATGCTTACGCAAACCTGGATTCGTAAGAATATTAAATTCAGATGCGTAGAAACATCAGAAGAGGAAGCCAATGAACTTGAAAAAGATATGAAAACAAAGTGGAAGCCTATTCTGAGCCTAATGTTAAGTAAGTTTTAGCAATTTCTGATACTCCTCTGATTGACAAGCCATTTCCTGGTCTGTAAGATTGCATCGTCAGCGATGAAACACGAACGTTCGAGAGTTGAATTCCCACTTTGGCGAAAGAAAGTTGATTCTTCTTTATTTGAGTATAAGGGAACTACGATTCCGACTTGGGCCTGCAATATGTGGAGAATTCAAGATATTTACTTTGAAGTT
>SDBS01002535.1_pt1 | contig 18225 bp, 17 predicted proteins | sample 2277091 | NCBI WGS metagenome assembly SDBS01 (sample SAMN10404972, study PRJNA504765) | marine sediment metagenome | isolation source: marine sediment core GS10_PC15, 163 cmbsf | place: Arctic Ocean: Southern Knipovich Ridge | collected 2010 | reverse complement strand
TGAAGATTATCGCTCAAAGTTCATATGACACTATTGTTCAAAGGATCAGCGGCATATGAAGAAACGGTTATCTTTGCAAGACAAAGCTCTTTTGGCTATGACCGAGGCCGTGAGAGAAGTCATTGAGCGTCATAAAAAAGAAAAATGGCCGCTTGCTCAAAAAAGTACCGAACACGCTTAATCTTCGGAAGGAATGAAAAATGAAAGAACCGTTGCTGGTCGAGCTGGTTTTGAGGAACCTTCTGTCCTTCGGACCCGATACAGAGCCGATTCCGCTGAGGTCGTTGAACGTACTGATTGGTCCTAACGGCTCCGGGAAATCCAATCTATTGGAGGCAATCAGCTTGCTGCGCTCTGCGCCGAAAGACCTGTCTGCGCCTGTCAAAGAGGCCGGTGGCGTGAGCGATTGGCTATGGAAAGGAGCGAAGAGTCCAACCGCCACTATCGAGGCAGTCATTAGGAATCCTGAAAGAAGCAAAATGCCGATCCGGCACAGCTTCTCGTTTGTGGAGCATGGCAAGCGGTTTGAGGTAACAGCTGAACGAATTGAGAATAGAGACGCTTATAATGGCTATCCAGACCCATATTTCTATTACCGAAACGACCTGGGGCATATCTGGCTGAAAGAGAAGCCACAATACGAAACCGAGGAGGGCGAAGAGAGGCAGTTGCCAAGAGAAACCATTAATCCAGAAGAATCCGTTCTTTCACAAGTGAGAGACCCGGAACGCTATCCGGTCCTGTCCTATCTGGCAGATACTTATGCACGTTTTCGGCTTTATCGTGAATGGACCTTTGGTCGATATACGGCTCCACGGCAGGCGCAGAAAGCCGACCTTCCCAAGGAGTATTTGTTAGAAAGCTACGAGAACTTGGCCTTGGTGCTAAACTATCTACGTCGCCATGTCCGGAAGGAATTGGTCGGAGCTTTGTCCTCGCTCTATCCTGAAATCAAAGATTTCGAGATCGATATTGGTGGAGGATGGGTGCAACTCCTTATGACGGAGAGAGAATACAGCATACCTGCCACAAGACTCTCTGACGGCACACTACGGTATTTGTGCCTGCTTGCAATTCTCTGTCACCCTGAGCCGCCACCGTTGGTTTGTATAGAAGAGCCGGAGCTGGGCTTGCATCCCGATGTGTTGCCCAATCTGGCAAAACTGATGTTGTCGGCGTCAGAACGTTGTCAGTTGATTGTCACGACGCATTCAGACATTCTGGTAGATGCTCTAACCGAAACCCCCGAATCGGTAATAGTCTTCGAGAAGCAGGACGGCAGAACCCGGATGCAGCGTCTGGACAGCAAGGAACTTACCCAATGGCTGGATAGGTACCGTCTTGGCCAGTTGTGGCTCAAGGGCGAGATAGGAGGCACGCGCTGGTGAGAGCGTACATCTACATAGAAGGTGGCGGGGATTCAAAGGAACTTCACGTGCGATGCCGCCAAGGGTTTCGGCAGTTGCTGGAACGGTGTGGTTTCTCCGGGCGGATGCCTCGATTGGTGGCGTGCGGCGGTCGTTCAGCAGCGTATGGCGACTTCAAGACGGCGCACGAGAGCAACAAGGCGGAATATGTGGCCATGTTGATCGATAGTGAGAAGCCCGTGAGCAATCCCGAGGAGACCTGGGCTCACCTCATGAATTGCGACCGTTGGGAACGGCCGGATGGGGCTGATGACAAACAGGTGTTGTTCATGACAACGTGTATGGAGACTTGGATCGTCGCCGACCGCGATACCCTCAGACAACACTATGGCAGCAGCCTTCAGGAATCTGCATTGTCGTCGCTGATCAGTCTTGAGCAAGGTAATCGGCAGGACATTCAGGAGAGACTGAAACGTGCAACGCGCAACTGCTCCAACGCTTACCAGAAAGGCAAGCGTTCCTTCGAGATACTGGGCAAACTGGAACCTGAAACGATGGAAAGTTACTTGCCAGCCTTTCAACGCGCGAAACGCATCTTGAATGAGAAGCTACAATGACCACCAACACCAGCGATAAAGGCTTGTAAACATTGGGGGGGGGGGAAATTAAAGGGGTACGGCACATTTTTCGATGAGTTGTGCTTGATAATGACAGGTTTTGATGGAGGAAAGCGGGTGGGCTGAATTACTGCGGAGCTTTGGGACGAAGACATCGGCTGGAATTAAGTATGGTATTCCCGGAATTAGTAAGTCGTTTTCAAGGGATTACTTATGGACTTCGGGCAAAGGGGTGTTATACGGAAACCATATAATCAGTAATTATACGGCGGGAATCGTTAAAATGGTGGGTTGACAACGGAACTTGAGAAGTAGAAAATATCTGAACTATTATATGTTCTATAGGAAAAATGAATTTAATATAAAAAAAGGTTCTGAGGTAAGACATGCAAATTTCTGATTGGATTCTTATTGGTTGTACTTTATTTTTGGGGATATGCGCACTTTTCGTACCTTATCTCGCAGAAATTGTAAAGCGTAAGCTATTTTCTCCTAATATTGAAATTAGATTTAAACTTTTACCGCCATTTTGCCACAAAACTTGGTGGAGTTCACGTCCATCTATTCAACCTCAAATCAAGGAGCCAGTTTATTACTTTCGCTTTATGATAGTAAATGAAGGTAAGAGTCGAGCCAATAATTGTGAAATATGTCTTGAGAATCTTTGGAATTATGATGCTTCTCAGACACCAAGGTTGCATCCAAATTTTTCTCCAGTAAGTATGGCTTGGTCGGGTAAGCATTCAAAACAATTTGTGAATATAAACCCAAGAAGAAAGATGTACTGCGACATAGGACATATTTCATCAAAAGAATATCAGAACAAACATGAGAAAAAGAAGTTCATCGATGTTCGTGAGGATTCAGGTGACGGTCTTCGTTTTATGTTAGAAATCCCACAATATTTTTATTCACAACCGAATTGTTTAGCAGAAGGAAGATACATCCTACAGATAGGATTTTATTCCGAAAATGCAAAAAACCAGAAAGTATATTTTGACATTTCTTGGACTGGCAAATGGCAAGATAAAGAAGATGAGATGTTCAAAGAGATTGTGATTAAACGTACTTCTAGACCTACAAAATGCTCCGAAAACAAGGGATGGTGTGGCTGTTGAAAAAGGCGAGATTGCTTCGTCATTACATTCCTCGCAATGACGGAAAGCAGAAGGAAAAAGTTAAAAGAACAAGGCAATCCTCACGTGTCTGCCATAGGCCAGATTTTACAGAAACAATGTTGCACTAAACTTTCTTATCCTTTTTCCTTACATTTCATCCACCAGTCTTCCCACAAAGCAGCCATTTGTTTAACCTTCTGTGGATATTGCCCAGCCAGATTATTCAGTTCCGTTCTGTCTTTTTCGAGGTCGTAGAGTTCCCAGTCGGCCTGGCCGTAGCGGACAAGTTTCCATTTGCCAGTCCGAACGGCTTTGGCCCTGCTGAACTGCCAGTAAAGCACATCGTGTCCCTGTCTTTGTTCTCCGTGGAAAATTGGCAGCAGTGATTTGCCCGCGAGGGGCTTGAGTTTTCTATCATTGATTTGGTCCGGATAGACGGCCCCGGTCATATCTATGAATGTCGGAAGGACGTCAATGATGTGTCCCACCTGGCCGGTTATGGCGCCCTGTTTGATAACGCCGGGCCAGGAAGCTATGAAAGGCGTACAGGCGCCTCCCTCATAGTCGGTGGACTTATATTTCCTGTACGGCGCGTTGCTGGCATTGGCCCAAGGCGGGCCTAACGCGCGATAGCCCTCAACTGGTCCGGGCGGGATATTGGGTGTTGTATCGGGCGTTTCGGGGCAGCCTCCGTTATCAGCGAGGAACAGTACAAGCGTATTTTCCCATTTGCCGAGCGTTTTTATTTTTGCCAATACCCTGCCTATCCCCTGGTCCATGCGGTCCACCATCGCGGCATATACAGCCATTTTCAAATCGGCCTGGTCCTTTTGCGATTCATTGAGCGACTCCCAGCTCGGGACGCGCTCGTCCCGTGGAGAGAGCTTATATTTCGCATCGAGTATGCCCATCTTTATCTGGCGCTGGTAACGCTGCCGGCGAAGCTTGTCCCAGCCGATTTTATATTTCCCGCGGTATTTAGCGATATCATCCGGCCAGGCGTGCAGCGGATAATGCGGTGCAGTATAAGGCATATAAAGTAGAAACGGCTTGTTCTCGTTTTTATATTCTTCAAGGCGTTCAATCGCATAATCCGTGAAGGCATCAGTGGTGTAGAAGTTCTTGTCTTCGGGGACGTATCCCATAATTGCTTTGCCCTCGATGGCCCAGCGGCGGGGCGACGGCCTTTTTCGGCCGGGTTTTCCTTCTCCGGGCCTGGCTTTGGTTCCGGGGTTCCAGTAATTACAGCATCCGTCCGCCAGGCCGTAATACCGGTCGAATCCGCGGGTTGTGGGAAGGGGTGTTTGATGCCATTTGCCGGTGATAATTGTTCGGTAACCGGCAGTGCGCAAAATCTCAGCGAAGGTAGCGCCATGCTCCATATTTTTTACCCCCACAGCGTGCTCATATTGGCCGGTCAGAAGCGATGCCCGTGTCGGACTGCACTTGGCGCTGTTATAGAATTGTGTAAACCGCATTCCGCCTGCCGCCAATTCATCGAGATTCGGCGTCTTGATTTCTCCGCCGAAACAGCCGATGTCGGAGTATCCCAAATCATCGGCCATTATAAGGACAATGTTGGGCTTTTTGCCGGAGTAGCGAGAGCCTCTTTGCGCTATAGCTTTTGAGCATCCGGGCAAAGCTATCGATGCAACTCCCAGCCCTAAGGTTTTTAGAAAATCACGTCTTGTCTGATTAATTCTATTCATAGCAATCTCCTTTTGATCAGCCGACGATTGGACATCTTTATTCCGGATGGCCCCAGGCCTTGGGGACCTTGAAGTCTTTTGGCATTCGGTTCGGTGGGATATTGGGCTTAACGGCCTCTGCGGCATACTGCTCAAGCCGGCGTTTGAGCTCGCGGAACTTCTGCGGATACTCCTCAGCCAGATTGTTCTTTTCGTACGGGTCCTCTGAGATGTTGAAAAGTTCAAAGACTTTTTCATCGACGGGACCGCCATTGTTGGCCCCGATGCTGCCGTTGTACACTAACTTCCAGTCGCCCCTGCGAATTGCTCCGGTCGCGGCGGTAACGTTATGAAGTATCTCTTCGTGGGGTGAGGGCCTGCCCTCGGTAATCGTAGGCCAGGCGTCCCTGCCGTCAATCGGCAATGCCTGTTTGAGGCTGGCTCCGGCAAGCTTAAGCAGTGTAGGATACATATCAACTATATGGAGCGGCTCTTTAATGACAGCCCCGGCCTTAACCACACCCGGCCAGACTGCAACTGCCGGCACACGTATCCCTCCTTCATATAACTGTGCCTTCTGTCCCCGTAAAGGGGCGTTATCAGCCACACCGCCCACACCTCCGTTATCCGAACAGAAAATGATCAGGGTATTACGCTTCAACCGGCGTTTATGCAATGCCAGGACTATTCGGCCAATCGCATCGTCCATACTCGTAACCATAGCGGCATATATACGCCGTCTTTTGTTCGTTATGTGTTTGTATTTATCAATGTAATGTTGCGGCGCCTGAAATGGCGAGTGTACGGCGTTGAAAGGTACATACAGAAACAGCGGGCCGGAAACATCGTGCTGTTCAATCAGACGTACGGACTCATCGGCAATCAGGTCGGTTGTGTATCCTTCTTCACGCAAGGGCTGGTCATTGCGGTGCCAGTCCAGTCCGCCATCACGAATATGGGTAAAGTAATCGAGTGCGCCGTTATAGTGGCCGTACTGATGGTCGAAACCTCGGGAAGTAGGCAGGTACTGTGAGCTTAGGTGGCCCAGGTGCCACTTGCCGCAAATAGCTGTGGTGTAGCCGACTTCCTTAAGTGCCTGGGCCAAAGTTCGCTCCTGCAACGGCAGTCCGTGTTGGGCCCATGGCCGAACAACTCCAACCTGCAGTCCACAGCGAATAGGATATCGCCCTGTCATAAGACTTGAGCGGGTCGGAGAGCACACCGGCTGGACGTAGAATTGGTCAAGCCTTGTCCCTTCAGAAGCCAGCCTGTCGATGTTAGGGGTCTTGATATTGCCGCCATGATAGCCAACATCTTTCCAGCCCAAGTCGTCAGCCATGATAAAGACAATATTTGGCTTTTTGGCAGAGCGATTAGCATTTGTAGCATTAAGGCAGCCGGGTAAAGCCGCGGACGCAGCCCCCAGCCCTAAGATTTTTAGAAAATTGCGTCTTGTTTGATTGAGTCTATTCATATCAATCTCCGTAGTAAGTACAATGCCTAATATTGAATTCAGTTCTCCTGAAGATAATCTGTCCCTTGTCTTTGTCAATAGTAATCGGTATAAAGGGCAATAAAATAATAGAAAATCGGTTAATCGATATTTTCTGAAGGAGTTTATTTATGCGAGCAGAAAAAATAACTCGACGTCAATTTATCAAAAGCACAGTTGCTCTGGCGGGCGCAGCCGTTCTGTCATGCCAGGTCCAGCAGACTTCCGAGCGAAAGCTCAAACCGACGGCTGTAGATCAAGTTACTCTCGGCAAGACAGGCTTGAAGCTCAGCCGATTGGGGATCGGCACAGGGAGCAAAGGAGGCAGTATCCAGCGAGGTCTGGGACAGGACGGATTCAACCGACTGATACGATACGCCTACGACCAGGGAATAACTTATATCGATACCGCCGAGGCCTACAAGACACATGAAATGGTCGGCGCGGCAATAAAGGGCCTGCCCAGGGAAAAGCTCTTCATCCAGTCGAAGATGCTCGGAATTCCTGAAAAGCCTCTCGATGTGCTTGACCGTTACCGCAGGGAGCTGAATGTAGATTATATTGACAGTCTGCTCACCCACTGTGCCGTCAATAAAGACTGGGACGAGCAGCGTAAACGAATAATGGATGCCTTCGAAGAAGCTAAGGACAAGGGAATCATACGTGCCCATGGCGTCTCATGTCACAGCATACCGGCTTCGGCCCTTGCCGCACAGCTCGATTGGGTAGATGTGAATCTCGTTCGTATTAATCCCCAGGGCGCACACGTCGATACCCCTGTCGAGCGCTGGGATGCAGCGAGTGATGTATCTCATGTACCGGCGGTGATGGAACAGGTCAGGATGATGCGCAAGAAAGGGCATGGCATTATCGGTATGAAAATCATCGGTAACGGAGATTTCACAAGAGCCGAGGACCGTGAAAAATCCATTCGCTATGCTATGAATTGTGGTTTACTCGATGCAGTTGTGATTGGCTTCAAAAGCCCTGCTGAAATTGACGAGGCCATCGAATGTATTAATAGTGCTCTTGTGGAGACTGTATAAGTTAGTGTTGAACGAGATAAGAGAGCGAGGTTATGCTCCTTATACGATTCCCTGGTCCCGGACGTGGGCTATGCGTATCGCCAGTCTTGTTCCAGCCAGGCATATTCTCGATCGGGGATGCCGGTTCCTGCAATTTTCCTGAGTCGTTTGCGCCGGCCCGGGGATAGCTTTGTCCACGAGGCGCTGAGGTTCTCCCGGACGTGCTCTATGGTGTGGACACCACATGTGCAAATGTCCACCAGTTTGTTCTCCAGCACGAATGCGATCAAGTCGCGGGGCAGTCCGGCATCAGTGCCTTTGAGATCGCGGTCCTTCAAGAGAGCGCCACGAACGAAGGGCTTGATGGTAATTACTCCCAGTCCCTTTTTCCTGGCCGCCGGCAGCACCTTTTCTGCAGCGCGATGCCGCACGTTGTAGGGTATCGAGCAAATGTCGAAGTAGTCGCCAAATTTGTCAAACGCCTCTAAGAACAGTTCGGGCGTGAAGTGGCAGCCGAATCCGGTGAACCGAATCTTTCCCTGCTGTTTTAGTTTGTCGAGCGCTTCGATTGAGTAGGACATGTCCCAATAGCCTGACTGCGGGGTGTCATTCTCGGTGTTGCAGAGCAGGCAGAGATCGACGTAGTCGGTTTGCCACAGCTTCAGGCGGTCCTCAGTCCACTTGTATATCTCCTGTTTATCGGCTTTGATCCCCTTCATTTTGTGAGAAACGCGGATAGAGATTATGACTCGATCCCGCGCTTTCAGTCTTTTGAGCGCTTCGCCGGGCACGCTGGATTCTTCCAGCGCTGTGCAGGAATCGAGGAAATTAACTCCCATGTCCATCCCCGCGGCAATCATTCGGACAGCCTCGTCGATAGTAGGTCTGCGATATCCTCCCTGACCGTCTGGAACCTGCTTGTACGCCCAACTGTGGCCTCCAATTCCGATTTCAGAGATGCGCAGGCCGGTTTTGCCGAGCACCCGATACTTCACTTTGTGGACGGTTTTTTCCGACTCCGCCGAGTGTGCATTCTCCAATAACGATTCCGCCATTCCTCCAGCTACCACGCCACGCCCGAACTTTTTGAGGAATTGCCTGCGCGTCGAGCCGGCTTTGCTCTGGTATTTCGATACGTGCTCAGTCATTCTTTATATCCTCCTAACATTTTGGTATATGTACCGAGATTTCCCATATTGGCCATTTGCAAGCCTTCAAGTTTCAAACTTCGGCCACCTGTGCCTGCGTTACCGATAAGGTGCAGGCAATATTCTACTCTATTTTTCCCCGGGTGGCAAGAGATTCTTCTGCTCGGCAATACTACGGATTTCGTTCCGACTCCGGTATATGAATAACTGTCAGCGCACACGCGTCCCAGGTGAGCCGCTTGCGTTTTTTGCCTCCGAGGTTACCGTTCCAGGTTATATATAGCTTGTCCCCGGCCTGGTCAACAGCCGTGCTGAATGTACCAAGCGGAGTGTAACCGAACCTGTTCTTCAGAAATGGATGAAGAAAGGCAATCACTTTCTTATTTCCCGTCTTGACGTCGTACTGTATGACGGCGGCACCGTCTTTCTCACTGCCGCCGTGAGCACCAGGGACATAATAAAGGTATCTTCCTCCTGGTTCTGCATCGATCGTGGTAATGTATGTTTGACTTCCTATCGCAGCCGAGCCGAGCCGCTTGACCTGCTCGGTGTTGGTGTCGAAACGATACAACACGGCGTTTTCTCTCGAAACAGTATAAACGAAACCTTGAGGTGTCTGCTGTGTAGCTGCCCTGAGGCCGATCTCGACATCCAATCCGATGGGTGGATTGCTTTTCTCCGGGTCGTAGCGGTAAAGCCGGCCGACAAATCCGGGGGCAAAATACACTCGTCCTGTAGATTTGGCAAAGATCATGTAGCGTGCCGGTCCGTTGTAACCGGAATAAAGAAGTTTCCCTGCCTTTATGTCATAAGCGAAGAACATATTTCGTTTGTCAGTGGTGTCCCCGGCGGCTGTCCCGCCATAGAAGATGAGCCGGTCGGGATCGATTACGCTGCAGGGAATACATTGTTTACCGACGGGGCCGTGCACAACAACCTCGGTCTTGCCGGTCTTTGGGTGGTGACGAAGGACCCAGTCGCCTTTATAGTGATATTTGTCAATTGTAACTTTTGTGGAACCGCGGTGCGTGGAGAAGTACAACCAGCCGTCAGCTCCCATATCGAGCCGACTGTGTATCTTGCCCGGCGTATAGTGGCCTTTGGGGACGTTAAGTGCATCTCGCACATTAACTATACGGCGTAAACTCTTTGTTGCTGAGTCATATTCATAGACAAAAGCGTTGCCGTCCGGGCCCTTGTGGTCGCCAATCGCGGAGTAATACTTCCCCCGGGTTGCCACCCCGTCTCCCCAGTTTGACCAGGGATTGCCCTTGTAGTTCTGGCCGGGATAGTAGAGGAAATCGATGGTTGGTGCAGTCTTAGCGATTTTTGCCGCCTTCAGGGATGGCGGGGGCTTAAGGAGGGCCTGGGAGGTTTCCGTTACGACCGACCTGCCTCCGGGTAAGCTCGGTGGGAACGAAACCTCGGCTCCAGCAGCATCCTCCTCGAGTAGCGGTGCCGCCATTCCTCCGGTTACCACGCTGAGCCCGAGCTGCTTTAGGAATTGCCTGCGGGTTAAGCCTCGCTCCTCTGAGGGAAGGGACGAACTGCCTTTAGTCTGGTGTTTCGATACGTATCCGGTCATTTGTATTGAGATTTCCTAAATGGGTTTTTGCGAGTCCCTGTGTTCCAATCCTCATTCAACACCCTACCATATTTCTCATTGGGCAACAAGAGATTCTTCTGTTCTATCCAGCTCATCAATGATGTAAAATGCCCCGACGCGAGGTACGTCGATAGTTATTTTCCCAAATTCAGGAACAGTAATCACCACGGCTTGCCGGTTTTTCAGCGGCGAGTGAGCGTACACGAGCCAGCGCCGCATCCCCTCGTCACCCAGCACAAGGGCCAGGCTGAAGACCGGGATATTAGTCTGTTTCTCCCAGGGCCGCTGTGAATCAAGATTGGTGTCCAGCAGGAACCAGCGGTCAACATCACGGTACTTCTCCGGGACGTCCTCCTGATAGGGATGGCGGTGTGCGCGGTTGGGCACCAGCTTGCCATGACGCCAGAATTCCTTGAGCGTTTTGTTGGAATAGATGCGATCGACGGCAAATAGCAAACGCTCGAAAAAGGGTCGCCATGGCTCCAGCGGCGTCGTGCTGCCGTGGAACTCGCGGACGGCGCGTGGTCGCAGAAGCCACATCCCGAACTGCACCCAGCCTAAGTAGCGCTCCGGTGTGTATGTTTGACCGTCCTGAATGTACTGGCAGGCCTTGGACTTCTTGACCATCTCCGGGGTGCATTTGGTATCAGGGGTCCAGTTGGAGCTATTTCCGTCCCAGATGGAGACTTCCCACCAGAAGTTGGGATTAACACTCCAGGCCTCTTCAAGCTGGAAGAGCCAGTTCATGGATTGTACTTGGGTTGACCAAACCCAATGGTCGCGGTTGTCGTTCCAGTTGTGTGTGTAGTAGGACGGACTACCCCCGTCCCAGATATGCCAGTTGGGGCTGGTCCACTTCTCGGTTATCAGGGAGTAGTCTTTCCAGCCCAACCATCGTCCGAAGTGCGAAGGCCCAAACGCCCCGTAGCCCACAAACCGGACGTTCTTCTTCCACGTCTCGCTGACGAGGGCCTCTCGCATCGCCTGAAACATGACCGGATAGCGCTCCATCCAACCTTTGGCAACGACCTGGCGTTTGAACAGGTCCGACCGACCCTTGCCGTACTTTTCCAAATAGCGTTTAGACAGTTCCGCCTGATGCCAACGCAGGTCAGGTGCCTCGTTATTGGAGACGAAGAGGACAAGCGGTGGGTCGGGGTACATCTGCTGGAGTTTTTTCATTCCCGGTGTGTCAACGTACTCCCGAGCGGGAGCTCGCCACAGGCCGACTGGTCCAAAGGGACTGAGCTTGCCAATCGCTGTGCCCTCGGGCGTAATCACAGCAGGACACTTCTCGGGCGGCAGCTCGCGGTAATTACGTTTGACTAACATCGCCTCCCACTGGGTGCCTCGGAAAGAGATGGGAAGCCTAAGCTCACGACAGTATGTGAGCAGGGCATCGTAGTAGTCGTGGAACCGCTTTGCACTTTTTTCATTGTTATCGGTATTACCTCGCGGCCAACCGAGCCACGGCAGAATATGGTGACCTTCGTCCAGCAGTTCGACCTGGTACTGTGGCGTCCAACCCCGCCCTTGGCTGCCCATGTTCCAATGGCTCACTAATGGGAGCGGTCGGCTGGCAGGGCCATTAGGTGGCAGCATGCTTTCTCTCCGTATTTCGGAGGCCACCTTTTTGGATGACGAGCTGGGCTTTGCGGTAAGTGCAGTTGCTGGCGACGAGTGTGCCTCTTCTGATAGCGGTGCCGCCATTCCTCCGGTTACCACGCTGAGCCCGATTCGCTTTAAGAATTGCCTGCGTGTCGAGCCGGTTTCGCTCTCCTGTTTCGATACATGCCTGGTCATTCCAAATGTCCTCTCAACGTACCCCACTTTATCGAGGTTTTCCGCATGGGCCTTGGCCATCCCTGGCGTTATAATGTCCCGGCAATATTGTACTCTATTTTTCTCTAAGTCACAAGGAACCGTCCGGCCAATTTGATTCAATGGGAAAAAGCGAAGCTTTTTTCTTGAAGCTGGACACTCTAAATGGCTAAAAAACGTTCAATCACACATCTGGGGACAGTTACCGGCCAGAATCTTGTCACCGGATTTAACGAAAACAGAGAAGTTTTCGGCGTGCTGAGCTTGTAAGTCCGGATTTGTGCGGTGGGAAAAAAGATCGGGGAAAACTTATTTTTTTTGCAGAAAATATTAAAAATGTTTGATTATTGCTGTGTCACTCATTAAAATGCTTTGAAAGCGGATTACAAACCATAAGTTTGGTTAATGGAAAAGGAGTTATATCATGGCCAAAAAGAAAAAAAAGAAAAAGAAACTCATCAGAGGTTTATGGTCGAAGAGCGATTTGACTTTGCTCAAGAAACTTTTCCCGAGCAATCCAACCGCCCAAATATCTGCAAAGCTGGGACGGCCAAACGATGCGGTAAAAAAGAAAGCGTCCAGAATGGGACTTCTCAAGTCGAAGAGATACCTGAAGTCCCTCGGCAGAGCATAATTTATAAGGCCGTTTTCTTAAAAACAACGGGGATATAGGCATCTATCTTTGTACGTCGGGGATTCTATACCCTTGAAGGGTAGTAAATTCCCGCGAGTAAAATCATAAACTATTATTGTAAAGCTACTTACCCGCGCAAAAACGGGAATTTTCAATCGAGAGCACTATACAAGCACTGAATATCCAACAAAAAGAGAAGATTTCTAACGGGTTTCAAGGTTGCTGTTTCACTTAGTTTTTAGCCAGGGTTGTGGCTTTGCGCTCAAAGTGCGTAAGTCATAAAGCCCCTTATGCGCTTACGCCTTTCAATCTCACTGTGTCATAACAGCGTATCCCCTGGAAAAATGAAAATTTGCATGGGGAACAACACGGGCGGGCCTGGCTCTTTGCAGCAATTCCTGCTCTTACACCTTATCATCTTCTGCCCGATACGATGTTCCCTGGGCATCTCAGTTTGAGACGATTATTTACTTGACAAATTGTACCGGATTGTGGATAATTATATAAAGCTTTTTAGAACCAATATGCAGGGAGAAAAGCAGATGCGTTTGGTTGTAAAGCGAAATGGTCAGATCGTTAACGAGTTTCAATTCGACAGAGGCCCAATTTATATCGGCAGACATGCTCACAGCCAGGTATTTCTGCATGACAGAGCAGTATCGAGACAGCACGCTGCGATCTTTATTACACAGGAAGGAAAATGGGTGGTCGAGGACCTGGATTCTGCCAACAAAACGTATCTAAACGATAAAGCAATCCACAAGGCCGAAATTAAAACCGGCGACCGCATTCGTATAGGGGATTTTACTATCGAAATCAATATCGAGGCCGGCACTGACGCCGAAAAATCAATTCATCTGGCAGAAACACTCATCCCAACCTCTCAGAAATCGATCGCTGCACTGGCAAAGACGAATAGTGAAGTTATAGTAAGAAAATCAGATGCCGAACGCGCCCCTGATATTACGCTGCCGGCCAAAAGGGTAAAAGATTTTATGGAGGCCACCGAGGCAATCTGCAAAGCCAACGGTCTCGATGTTTTAGTAAAGACTTTATTAAGTCTCGTATTAAAACAGTTCAGTGGATATCATAGCTGGTGTGCCTTGAGGAACCAGCCTGCCGGTCCAATGACCAGCCATGCGGGCAAAAGCCGAGACGGCCATGGGGTGAATATAAACGATTTACAACTCAGTGAAAAAATCACTCAGTCTATTGAAACGGGACAGTTTTTACTTGTACCTCAAGTCTCAGCTCCAACAGAAGAGGACAGAATACGTTCTGCAATGATAGCGCCTGTTGTGGATCCTGCCGGCTGTTTCGGTGTGTTATACGTCGATAACTCTATGGACCACGCACACTACAGCTTGAGCGATCTGGACTACCTGATGCTGCTTGCAATCCACACAGCGGCAATCATAGAAAACTTCTGAACACTGACGTTGCCCAGACCACCGAACAGCAAGCAACCAGTTACTGGCTTATTGTCTTTTGTATTTGCCGACCAACTGCCCCTGGCCGAGGATATGTCCTTCCATGGCCTTGAGTAACTGGCGTTTATCGGCGCCGGCTTGGAGGTCAACCTTCGTATCGAGCGCATAAACCTTAAAAAAGTATCTGTGTGTGCCGCCGGGCGGACAGGGACCGCCATAGCCAATCCTGCCAAAGTCACTAACACCTTGCATGGCTCCATTAGGCAAGGTCTCCTCAGCTGGGATGTTCTGGGCCAGCTCATTGGCCTCGGCCGGCATATTAAACAAAACCCAGTGCACCCACGTACCCATCGGCGCATCCGGGTCGTCGCATATAAGGGCGATACTCTTGGTGCCCTCAGGGACGGCATCCCATTGCAGCGGTGGTGAGACATCCGCACCGTCGCAGGTGTACTTGGCCGGAATCATACCGCCGTCTTCAAAGGCCGAACTCGTAATTTTAATCTCCATTTTATTGCCTCCCGAATTATTTAATCCCACAAGCTCACGTAAGCGACCTCAGATAGTCAATCGTACCGGGTAGTCTGTCCAGTGTCAAAAACAGTATAGATAAAATCGCAATAATCCACATTGCCGGCTTAACATCTCTTGCCTTACCCGATATTAGTTTCATCATAACGAACGAGATAAAGCCGAACGCCAGTCCCGTGCTGATACTGTAACTTAAAGCTATCATTACCATTATTATAAATGCGGGGAACGCTTCTTCTAAATTCGTAAAATCTATTCTCTTAATTTCCTTCATCATAAACAGCCCAACCATGATAAGCGCCGGCGCCGCCGCATATCTTGGCACTATTTGTACAATCGGTACGAAGACCAGCGCCAGAAGGAACAAACCACCCGTAATTATCGAAGTCAGGCCCGAGCGTCCGCCCTGTTCGATTCCTGTCGCAGATTCAATATACGCAGTCGTGGTTGATGTCCCCAACAAAGCGCCTATCATAGTTGCAACGGCGTCGAGCCCTAACAGCTTGCCTAATCCTTTTATTCTGTTTTTCTCATCAACCATATTGGCCTGATGACAACACGCGACCAGGGTCCCGACACTGTCAAACATATCGATAAACATCAAGGTAAATATACTGCCGAATAGACTCCACTTAAGCGCTCCTAAGATGTCAAGATGAAATGCTAAAGCACCTAAGTTAAGATTTGAAGTAATCCATTGTTCGGGCCTTGGTATGTAGCCGAAGATTGCCGCCAAAAAGGTCGAAAAAATAATACCTATTAACAAAGCACCGCTTATCTTTATCATTTCAAGAAAGAGCATTACAATCAGCCCGCATAGACCTATCAGCACTGTCGCTGTTAATTGTCCGGCTTTCACCAGCGTTGCTTCACTGCCCTGGACAATCACGCCGAGGTTTTTCAGGCCTATGAACGTAATAAACAAACCAATCCCGACTGATATGGCCGAGACCAGTGAGGGCGGGATTGCCTCGACGAGCTTTTTTCTCAATCCTAATAAAGTCAGTATCCAGAAAAACAGGCCCGAAAGAAATACAACTCCTAAAGCCGTCTCCCACGGGATTTTATCGGTCAGTACAAGACTATATGCAAAAAAGGCGTTAAGTCCCATCCCCGGCGCCATGGCTATAGGGGCGTTGGCAAATATCCCAACCATAATGGTTGCAACGGCGCTGACTATGCAGGTAACCGCGATCAGTGCTTCTCTGTCCATTCCCGTGTTATCGCTTAGAATATCAGGATTAGTGAAAATGATATATGCCATCGTAAGAAATGTTGTCAGGCCCGCTAAGCACTCAATTTTGAAGCTGGTTTGTCTTTCTCGGAGTTTAAAATATTTGCCTATCACTTAGATACCTCTATTTTGGTACAGTATCGGCTTTTGTGTTAGTTTAAGACTTTATATTTGCGACAGATTTCTAATGTTCTTTCGATAGGCAGAGCCTCGCAGAAGTGGTTATCTCTGCCGGTGATAGCAGTTGCTTTGAAAATTGAGTTGTACACGGCCTCTTCGGTCGCTTCTACGACGGCTATAAATAATATATCCATTTTGCTGTTAGGCAATGGTTCACCAGAGACCTTTTTTCTTTTCGCCCCCAGCCTAAGCGCCTTGGCCGTCGAAAAGGCGATTACATAGTCACCGCTGGAATTCTTCATAACCGAACCAGTCCGTGCCAAGCCAAGCACCGCTCTTTTGGCCAGTCTTTTCAGGTTCCGAGACAAAAGTGGAGCGTCGGTGGCTACTACGATCATGCAGGAGCCGTTTTTGTTGCCACTGTTCTTTTTCACAGCTAATTCCCTGCCCACAGGGGCACCGTTGATGGTCAAGACTCCGCCGAAATTGCTCTGAACCAGCACGCCGACTGTGTAGCCGCCCTGTGACTTGGGCAGGCGCCTCGAAGATGTGCCGATACCACCTTTGAAACCAAAGCATATTGTTCCGGTGCCGGCCCCCACCGAGCCTTCCTCAACAGGGCCGGAAGAAGCCTTTTCTATCGCTTTGCGGACATGATGTTGACGCACCGGCCTGCTTCTAATGTTGTTCAACCAACCGTCATTCGTTTCACCCACCACAGGATTTATAGACATCACGTCCTCGTTCCCGGGCAGACTCAGCATGTATTCGATTACACCGTCAGCTACTATCCCAACATTAAGCGTGTTAGTCAGCACGATGGGGGTTTCGATATTTCCCAGCTCCTCAACCTGGGTATAGCCTATCAGTTTGCCGAAGGCATTTCCCAAATAAATGGCAGCCGGGACTTTTTCTGCAAAGAGATTTCCCGAATGGGGGATGATAGCCGTCACACCGGTTCTAATATCTTTTCCTTCTATAAGTGTAACATGGCCGACCTTGACTCCTTCGACATCGGTAATACCATTTAAATTGCCGGGTGACAGCACTCCAGGTGCTATTCCTGCTTCCCTGGCCCTTGGCCTGGCGTTATTGTGTTTTGCGCCACACAACGCAGCACTGAATATGATCAACAAAACCACACAGAAATATCTTTTTGCCTTATTGCCCATTTTCTTTGCCTCTTGTTGACTCTTTAACCGAGTTTTCCCAAACTTAATGCTTGAGTACACTGCCAAGCCTGTCATTTCGAATCTCTTAAGTTTTCATTTCCACTGCTTTTCTTGGCAGGAAGCTCCGCCCCTAAAAGCCCAACCAATTCAGAGACCAGCCCGGAGGAGTTTTTTGCAGCCAATAAGTAAAAAGTCTGCTTATCCAGTACCGCACCTTCATCGGCCTTATCGCTGATGCTTCGTATCACAAGACACCCGATTTGGCGCTGATAACATATTTGAGCTACCGCTGCGCCTTCCATCTCTACGGCATCGGCGTTGAGCTTTTTACGCAACTCGGCGCATTTATCGGCAGAGGCGATAAAAGCATCACCTGTAACAACCACGCCCTTTACAACCTTCGGTGCTCGCTCTGTTGTACTCATCTGGATTGTTCCAAGCTCAACCTGTTCAGCCGCGAGTTCAGCCAGTTTTAGAAGTTGCTCATCCGCAGGGAAAAAAACCGGATTCTCCCAGCCGCTCAGGCGGTTCTTCACGCCTTTATGGAATAGACCCTCAGGCCAGATTGTTCCCATATCATGGTGCGCTATTTTCTCGGCTATCACTATGTCACCCGGCTGCAACTGCTGGTTGACAGCTCCTGCGATACCTGTAAAGATTACCTTATTCGGCTTAAAGTGTTCTATCAGCAGCGTTGTTGTCATAGCGGCGTTGACTTTGCCTATCCCCGTAAAGGCGATGACAACTCTTTTGCCGCTCAGTTTTCCACTGACGAATTTGATTCCTTCGATTCTCTGTTCCTGCGTGTCTGTCAGCTCGTCCTCGAGCAGTGTGATTTCTCTTTCAAACGCCCCCAATATTGCAGTAATCGGCTCGGAACTTACTTCTCTTACTTCTCCTATTTCTTGAACGGGTGAGCTACACGAACTAAACAATAAAATAGCTGATACGCAAACAACCGCCCCGAGTCTGCCGTGCCTCATTGGACTTTTTCTCCACATTTATACTACCAAAAACTGCGAGCGAGAGGACTCGAACCCCCACGGGCTTAAAGTGCAATAGTCAAGACTTAACCTGACACATCTGTTATAACTCTATTGTTTTGGGGTCATTTTTCGTTGATCAATTGTAAACTTCAAACCTAATTGCCTTATTAAATCATAATCATTAATCCACTCTATACCTAAATCATCACATACATTTGGAATTTTAATTCTTGAAG
>SDBS01002534.1_pt1 | contig 18229 bp, 21 predicted proteins | sample 2277091 | NCBI WGS metagenome assembly SDBS01 (sample SAMN10404972, study PRJNA504765) | marine sediment metagenome | isolation source: marine sediment core GS10_PC15, 163 cmbsf | place: Arctic Ocean: Southern Knipovich Ridge | collected 2010 | reverse complement strand
GAAAGAAAAGAGCTCTAAGGAGTCCTCTCTTTTATAGTAGTAATGTTTACACAAGAGAGTCTTACTCCCTCTACTTTTCACGAAAGCTTTTCTTCTAATATAATAGGGTGGGGTAGGTTTACTTTTGACGAAAGTCTTTGGTAGTGAGTTAAACTCGACTTTTATTTCTACTAATTGGATCAAATTTGTCATATTTCCAGACAACAAAAAAGAGCTATCCTTTCCAGGATAGCTCTAGTCTACTAAGGAAACAATAATATTCCTTGATTACATGCTACTATCATAACTATTAGTAGCAGTACTACACATAACAGCATTATTACCCCTGATGTAACAGCCTCTTGAGGTTCCATATTAACTCCTATACTTTATAGTGAATAAAACTATATAACTTGATAGGATACTATTCCCATTAACTCTTATTGTTTTACTAGTAGCATAATTATAACTATCGTTAGGATAAGTATAATTATTATTTCAGCTAGTATTATTAAGATATATTCTAGTTTTTTTTCTGTAGGCATTGAAGCCTACAAATTAATTCTTATCCCAGAATTTCTTAATTTCAGCAACAGGAACAACAGACCGTTGACGTTTAGCACTAACTAGCTTGACCATACCAAAGCCAGCTTGACCCAATGCCTTAGCCTTAATGACATCTGTCCAAGGTAACCAGTCTACTCCGCCATGTTCCTTGCCTGCGGGGAAGCGGGACATAATTACCTTACCTGTTTCCTTGTCTAGGATTTCACGTCTAAACTTTAAGGATTTAATCTGTTGTGCTGATAAGTCGCACAAAAAATTAGTTTCTAGATGCTCAACAGCGTTATTAAAATAATCACTGTCTAAGCTAGAATTTAAGCGAGCGATAGCAGATTTTAAATCTTGGTAATACATTTGCTCTGCCTTCGCATTGATATAATCCTTGGTTGGGGGTTCGGTCAGTGTAGGGAGTTTTTCATCCGCTATCACTTTAACTAATGTTTCCACATTAGACTTATCAGCAATGTCCATACTTATAAAGACATTGTGATTATCATATTCGACTCGTTTAGATACCATGTATAACTCCTTAGTAGGGGAATAGTATCCTATGAAATTATATAGTTTATTTATAAGGTCTAGTGATTAGACTATACTATAAATCTAACTTTAATTATTATTTGATACGGACAGAACACGGAAACCTAAACAATTCAAAACTAATACAACTAAGTTTAACTCGTCCAACTGGATAACACTAGCAGATTTAAAACTTGTTTCAGTTAATCTATAAACTATAACTATATCCATTTTATTATCCTAGCAGTATAGCCCAATCAATAGACCTTATATTTTTTTTTACCTATCCCGCAGTTGACCCCAATTCGATACCCTGGTCTATTGCGTTCTGGTCTGTTATTCAAATCCGTTTCCGCTGTTTCCATGAAACCGGCTCCCCCGAATATTTGTTTTGTGCCTATATTTTAACTTTAAGGGCTACTCAATACACGTGTCAATTGTCCCTATAAATAGGTGACATATGTCATGTTTAATTTTAGATAGATACTAGTACTTTAAGTATACCTGTGAGTACTACCATGTTATAATTTGTTAAGCTTATAATTTGTTAAGATTACTAATGTTAACATTCTTTAAGGTAGTAGTATTCCTATCAACTTAGTAATATTTCTATTGAGATAAACTTAATCCGAATAGACCCCCCCCCAAAGTAGATAAAAAAGGTCTACTTAGTTATAATACTCAGGGGTGTGTGTACCTCATACAAACCTAATAGTAAAACTATACTGTCGCTACGGTAGGGATATGTTTAAAATTTTTTAGAAATTTTTCTAGGGAGTACTGTCGGTAAAAATTAAAACTTTATATTACTTATATATAATAACTATTATACTATATATTAAAGAATAAAAGACTATAATTACTTATAGTCTTTATCTTATTACTTATATGTTATATATCTGCTAGACTAGTTTTTCTATTACTTCTTCTTTCACAGCCTCACAATCACCCCGTAATAAAACAGGGCAATTCTTATCACACCAACCACTAATTCCTATTAGCTCACACTCTGTCATTCCTTTACCATTAGCAAGAGTATCATCTAGTCTTATGATTGGGGGTATTAGATACCTCCTACATAGTCTATTCTCTTCTTAGTAGGAGCACTACAATTAGGACAAAAAGAGCTGTTTGTAATCAATCTTGCCTCTACATTAGTTTCCCCTAAAAACCGATACTGTGTTACTATGAATAATAAACCACATATAGAGCACTCACTTATTGAGTCTATAGTTACTTCACTAGGCTGTTTAAAAATTATTTTACTCATGTCAACCTCTCTATTACTTCGTCTATTGATATCGGGAAATAATCTTGAGCGTCTACCCCGACATCCATTCTCTTACCCTGCTTGCCACCGTTCTCAGGGTGGATTCTAGTATCTCCGCTATTAGTAATAGTACCTAATGTATTGTGGCTATGTCCGTGTAGGTGTATACTTCCATAGTGTGATTGTTCCCACGATAACATAGGGTAATGACACAGCACAATTTTTACTGGATATGTTATTATATGTATAGGCTGTAATAGTTCGTGTTTACTAAGTATCCTATATTCAGGTCTAGCGAGTTTACGTAACCAATTATTATCGTGACCACCAGCAATAAATTTAATAGTTCCGTTTAATTTACTAATATAATCGGAAGCATTTTTACCTAGAGTAAAATCACCTAGATAATAAACGGTATCATTTTTCTTTACTCGCTCATTCCAATTAGAAATTAAGCTATCGTTCATTTCTTCTATAGAATTATAAGGTCTTTTACAGTATCTTATAATATTCTTATGTCCAAAGTGGTGGTCACTTGTAAACCAAATCATTAATAAATCCTTTCTCTGCTAATATGATTTTACTAAGTAGTTTGTATTAAGACAATTTACACAGTTTACAGTGTTAATTTGCTTGCTCGTAGGAGGTATTATCTTATCATAAAAACCAGTATAGCCACATACAGCTACCCTACTTTTCTCAGTAATATCAAAAACATGTATGATTTTCCCTGGGCAGGGTTCTGAGGTCTTATCTGTAGGAACTATTTTTAAACCTACATCTGGTGAGCCGTCTAAGGTAATGTAGTGTATTATATTACCCTTAGTAACAGTAGTAGTATAAGGAACATTTTTTGTTTTATCCTTTCTACTATCTATATAGCCCGAAGTTATTTCTGTAGTAGGTTGAGGTGTATATGCTTTTATCATTCCCAATAATACATCTAAGTTAAATACAGTTAGTTCAGCATCTATATTACACTCATCTCTCTTGTCACTATATATTTTTATTTGTATTCTCATTTATGTCCCCCGCCTAATATTTCATTATGCATAGCATCAGCCTCATCCTCTTTATTAGAGTTATATACAGGAATAGTTTTACGGCTCATAGGAAAACCTGATGGGTCTATGGGAGGACAGCTAGGACAACCATCTCCACATTTATTCAATGCCCAAACCATATGACAACGAGGACATGCCCAACCTAGTGGTACATTAGCTAAAGCTTCTCTAATAGAACAATCGCATAATACTATACCAGAAGTAGGACTATCACCATAAGGCTTAGGTGTAAGATCTTCAATCTTATCTACAGGTTCTGTTTTATAGCCCTTACACTTTTCACAATAAATATAATTAACCATTACCGTCATTACTCTCTCCTATAATCATGGTTGACTACTGGTTCTATTTCTAGTCGCTTGCAATGGTCATAAATTAGTTCACCTAGAGTTGTAACATTGATTCCCCATTTCTCAGCGAGCCATTTAAAAGTCATTCCGTTAGTATGAATTTCACAACACAAAATTTCCCCGAAACCCCCGCCACAACCAGTAGGACTTTCTTCATATTGGTTTTCAATAAGTGTACGTATTCTTTCTAAGTACATATATTTTTCTCCTTTAAAATTTATTATACCACGCTCCAAGTACAGCCCCTATAATAAATCCTATAGCTAATCCAATCCAGAACATTATTCAAATCCTTGTAATTCTTTAAAGAATGGTGTAGGGTCAATAATATTATGAGGCCAGTTAAATTTGTTTTGCCAATAAGTATCTGGTTTTTCTCCAGTATATTGTTTCAATCCAAAGTGTAAGTGGCTACCAGTAGAGTTACCAGTTGAATCTGCTAAACCAATTACTTGACCTCTATATACTCTATCACCAACTTTTAAATGTGATAGCTCAGAAAAATGAGCATATATACTTTCATATTCATTACCACGTATAGTATGTTTAATTCTAACCTGATTACCATACGAAATACCACGAGCATTTAAAATTACTTCGCCCCACCAGACCGCATGAACTTCTGATTCTAGGGGAGCTCTTAAGTCAATACCTTCGTGTCCTGGCAATCCATATCCATTATACCATTGAGGATTGATACCAAAAGCCTGTGTTACAAATTTATGTGATGTAGGCCAGTAGAATCTAGGGTATTTGCCAAACAGTAATCTAATACGTTCTCTGAGCCGTCTTGCTCTATTTATTATTATTCTACGTATTCTGTGTACTCTATGTCTTATATTATATCGCATCTTATTCAATTTGTCAATGGTACCTAGGTACTAGACAGCATCTCTATTATTTTTATAAGTACCGCACCACTAACTCCGGCTGTAGCTCCCCACCTAGCCGCTTTGATTTTTAGTGTAACAATATCTTTAGCATTAGCATCTGTATCTTTTTTTACTGTATCTTTTACTGTATTAAAACTATCCTCTAGTTTTTCAAAAGAAGTAAGTAATCGTTCTTCTCTTCGAATACCCTCTTTGCGTAATTGTTTAATTTCATGTAAGATGAGTCGTTTATACTCTCCCCATCCATTAGTATCTTGTGGTATCATTTATACTCCCTCTATACTAGTTTATTAATCCAACTAACGTTATCAAAGTATATTGCTTCTCCTACTCCACCTGTTCCAGCATCTAGTCCTAGAACTGCTCCAAATTGAAGACTTGTTATGTTGTGGGTATCGTTATCAGTGCCATTATCCGATTGTTGAGAAATGCCATTTAGGAAAGTTTCAAATGTGCCACCATCGGCTCCAGGAGCAGACGATGCTACCCACTCTACTCTAATCAAAATTTTCTCATCAGCAAGGGTTACATTATCAAAAAGTTTTGCTATCGCTCCGGTATCTGTGAAATAGACTGCTCCAAACTCGTAGTCAGGACCATTTTTTATTAACCCCAATCTAAAAGCTATCAAACCTGTTCCTGGACTGACTGCTACCATAAATTGAAAAGCGTCTCCATCTGCCATTGTTAATGTATTTGGGTCAAATAAAAACTGGACTGTTATTTGAGTTTCATTGTTTGTTTCATCAAGAATACCATAACGGGGTAGAGTATCTGTTGGAATACCTATCTGAGCACCATAACTCCCAGCAAGTGCTGCGGCCTTAGTTGTTAGGATTGATACTAATCCAGCCCCACCAGTTGAATCCCAAGCATTAGCAGGAGGCGTTACCACATTCCCTTTTTCAAAATTAGCTAGTTGATTCCAGCGAATACCACCACGACTTATTATTATATCATCAGTACTTATAATTCTATTAGCCATGTTTATCCCTCTGATAATACTAATACGTGGAGTAAATCTCCGGCTGCGATATCAGCGTATATTTGATTTAGGTTTTCTATCTCTAGAGCCAAACCTAGTCCTGGTTCCATAGGAAATGTTTCTGCTCCCAATGAACCAATTAAAACATTAGCTGCATTTCCAGGGTTTGCCATAAGTATAAACTTATACCCAGCTACATCGTCCAACTGTCCTGACATTGTAGTATAGGAATAATTAGCGACTGTATTAAATCTCTCTGTGACAATAGGTGGATTACCTTCTTTTTCGTATCTTGTTAAATTCATTTTATTCTCCTTAAATTAAAATCCTTTTCTTATTCCTATTATATATTATATCACAGTATAAAAGTTATTGCGGGTTTTGTTGTTTGAGTATGATGTTTACTTGTGGGAGTGAACCTTGCGATGTAATTAACATAGCTACATCAATAATGCAATTGTATTTATCTAGTGCAGCATTAACTTCTAAGATACATTGCCTAATTAATTCAGCACGTTCTGTTTGTAAAAGTTGTGAAGCTTCTTGTAACTTTGTTTCTTTAGTATCTGTAATTTCTTTTTTATCATTCATTGTAAATCTCCTATTTAACAAGCACTTGTCTGCTTCCAACAGTATCTATTTCGTAATGGATCCCCACGGTCGCAACAATACCATCTCCTGCATATTCGTCTACCGAAGCTGCTATCCTTTCAAGGGTAAATAGAAATTGGTCTTCTATGTTGAAATTAGTTCCGGTGATAGCCGCAAAGTCCGATTCTTTAAATTCATATTGAGTATCAAAGTCAGTTTCTATTACAATCGCAGTAGTAGCATCCAATGTTTCCCCTGTTTGAGCCACTGTATATGTAAGCTGCCATTTGACTTTATCTGTTCCTGTTGGAGCCGCTTTACCTTGCCAGTGAACGTGGAAAACTAAATTTGTTCCTTCTTTATAATCATGCTGTAATTCAAAGTTCCCACTTACCTTTTCTCCTACATCAAATCCAAGGGAAGCAATTTCAGTATCATCTCCATTTTCATCAACAAAGTTTACTTCATCGGGTTGTGATACTGCTGGCTTTGTCAAAACAGCAGCACCTAAGTTTATATCTTTAAATACAGTAGCAGCACCCGTAAATACCACTGTTCCATCTGCTTCAAATTCTGTATAGTCGGTAACTCCAGCATCACCTATCTTTGCCCCTTGTGAACCTAATATTACTGCATTTATCCTAAGTGTTTGATTGGCAGGAGCGGCCGCCATTACTCCGTAGAGGATGGAGTTGGTTAGTTCTTCAGCGGGGTTAGCTCTTAATTGGTTATTTACAATAAAAAGATTGGATGGTGTTGTTTGTCTATACCCTGACTGATTGCCAAGAAAAATGTTATTAGAACCAGAGGTGGCAGAAAAAGCAGAGCTTGTTCCAATAAAAACATTATTACTTCCAACAATAGACCTACCAGCTAAACCGCCAATACCAACATTATTTCCACCCGTTGTAGCGGACAATGCACTATTTCCAACAGCAACATTTGAACCTGTATTAACTATCTTTGATAAAGCATTTGCACCCAATGCAAAATTGCTTGAACCACCCTGTAAATCATCCAAGGCATTGCTTCCAATTCCAACATTATTTGACCCAGAAGTTAATGCACGAGATGAACGGCTTCCTATACCTATATTTCCAGTGCCAGTAGCAGAATTATTTCCCGCATCGCTACCAGCAAAAAAATTGAAAATTCCTGTTCCCCCATCACTAAACAATATCCCTCTTTCATCTGCACCAGACAACACGGTCGTATCTGACTTCTGTATCTCGAAGATATTAGCAACGTTTTGAGTCGAGTGGGCTTGGATTATGAGTTGTTGATTGTCGGCATCTCCTATTACATGAAGTTTTGCTTGTGGACTGTTTGAACCAAGAGCTATATTTCTATTTACATCTATATATAAAGCATTAGATGAGGTCATTCCTGTTTCTAGAACTATAATGTCCTTTGCTGTTGTTCTGTCCCTGAACGCAAAGAAGCTGCTATCTGCTATCTTTAATTGCCACCTTTGTTCTGCTCCAGAGGTATTTGATATCTCTAAAACTGAAATTACGTTTGATGATTCAAATTTTCCGACATTTGCTAAAGTTGAAACTACTGTAAGCGGGTGTGAGGGTGTATCAGTCCCTATCCCCACCCTTTTATTTACAGTATCTACATTGAGTATTACACCACTAGCTGCATCTAAAACTTGGAAAGCTGTAGTACTATCGACTGCATTTTGGAATTGAATAGCTTCTGTAACAGGGTCATTAGATGCATCTAATCTTAAGTAGATATTTTCTAAATCATCAATATCATATCTAATGTGGTTTAAATTATCTAGTAGAGATGGACTACCTGAAGTTCCAGATAGACTAACTTCTGACCGGTCATATGTAATACGTGTTTGTGGAAGGTAACCAATGAAACTTCCTGGTCTTCCGTCCTGTCCACCACCAGACGCAGCAACACCACCAAGTACTATAGGTGACATTTCTATCTGTCTTTTTAATTTTTCAAATTGTGCGTAAAAAACTTCTTCAAATCCAATATAAGGCATAACTAAATCCTATCATCTGCTCTAATAACAGTAATATTACTATTAGGTAAGTCTATAGAGCGTTCATCAAATACATCTAAACCTGGGTCTAGCTGCCAGAATTTAGAAGGTGTGCCACTAGTACTTACAAATATATAAGGTGTATCTGTAGTATAGTTTGTAGTCTCTATTCTCCAAGCTACCCCTGAAAAAGTATCAAACCATTTCCATGCACTATCTAGAGTAGAGTAAGCATCAGTAAAAAGAACCTCACCATATCCAGGAGTTTCTCCTTCTAATTGTGTAGCAAATAGATATCTCGCATAGTCTAAAGGTGGACTTTCTATAGTAATACCACCCTGACTATTTCCCATACCTAATACATCTCCTACTCGAAGATCAGGTACATATCCTGCTAACTGAAAGGGTAATCTATTTTCTATAAGTGAAAGCATAGATACAAAAGTTCCAGAGGCTGCCGTAGGTGTTATATAACATTCCATGAGTCCGTGAGGTAAAGATATGTCTTTATTTCCTCCAAAAAATACTACAGGACTATCTCTAGAAATTTCTAATTGAAGTGGATTAGAAAAGGTATAAGTATTTAAAAAGGTTTGTCCTTCTCCAGATACTGTTACTAAATTCTTTGCTGCACCGTAACCAGCACCAGCACCTGGGTCAGAAGATTTTGGAGAATAGAAATAGAGTTCATCTTCAGTTTCGTTATATATGACTAAGTTTTTTCCACAGAAAAATCCATCAAATCCAAATGGAGAAGCTTGGAGAGAGGGTAAATTAAATTTAGGTAATCCTCCTGGTCCTATAGCTCTAAGTATTTTTAAGGTAGCATCTATATAATAAAAATGTCCAGTCACATCATCTATATATCCTACAACATCTCTTCCTGGTGCTGTAAGTTTAGTAGAATAACTATTAGCATACTTGATAACAGCGTTATTATCTATAAAATAACCCCGCTCTGTTCCCATAATACCACGATTTATAGAAACAACACCTCCCCCCAATGGTCCAATATCTTGAGTTGAAACTGAACCAATCTCAGGAACCTTTACTTTATGGTAGTTACTAGCTGCCGGTAATGCATCATAATCAAATAGATCAAAATAAACAGCATTTGAAAATGTATCATAAACACTAGCATAAGATATCATATCTAATCCTGTGCTATTAATTTGATTTAAGTTAAACCATGTAACATCTTGAGTTTGAAGATTTATTCTTTGGATAAAACTATAAAAAAAGTGTGCTCCAGGACCTACAGGGGTAGTGTCTACATTTAAAATAGTCATTGCAAATTCATTGGTGTTTCTTAAACTGTTGTCATCACCAACCCAATCAATATAGCTGTTTGAATCAACGCTGTAAGTATTTGCTTTTACTATAGTATTTCCTGCTTCATCAGTAAACTCAATTCTAAATTTTGTCCAGCCATCTACTGTTACTTGTCGCATCATACATACAGAGTAAACGGTACTATTGCTATCTTTTGTATAAGCGGTGGCTTGACTTAGCATAATCCAACCAGCAGTGGAACTTTTAAGTGAGGTTGTACCTGCATCCCTGTCATATAAATAAGTTGCAGCAGTGCCAGAATTATCTAAACCAACCATAATTTTCTGGTCATCCATAACAGCAATCCATAAGGGATATACTCCTGCAAGTATTTGCTTACTTCCTGAAGAACCATCAGCGGGTTTCCACCAATAAATTTTATCATCACTATCTGCTCTATAGTAAAGATAATTACCATCCCAACAAGAGTTTTCAATCTGTGATATGCTAAAGGGTGGTCCAACATGTACAGCTTCATCTGGTTGTACTGTTATATCTACAAGACTATATTGATGAGGAGTACCTGATTCATCTGTACCAGTGGCTGTGGAAAGATTTGCTCCCTCTCTTCCACCTGATCTCATAAAAGTATCAGCTTCAAAGGAAGAACCCCCTACCTTCTCTATTGATAATATAATACTGCTACTGTTTGTATCAGTATCTATAATTATATTATCATAAGATATAGGAGTTAAAATATCTTGTTTTATACTTACAAGTGTAGTAGTAAAAGTACCCAATGTACTTACTGTAACTACCCAAGATCTATTATTGGTTGTACTATTATATCCAATATATATTTCTCCAGTTAATTCATTTATACCACAACCAGCAGTTATTAGGGTTGTTATATCATACTCGATATCTTCTTCATCAATAAAATTAGCAGGAGAGAGTTCTAACCAAGAAGAGTCACCTACCTCTCTCGTATATGCTCTATAATCATTTGTACTACAAATAAATAAACCACTTTTAATTTTAAGGTCTTTTATAACTAGGTTGGTAAGACCTGTGCTAAAATTTGTCCAAGTATCTGAAGAAAATACTTTTCTCCAAACACCATCGCCATTAGTACCTGCATATATATATTCACTATCACCACTAGACCAATATCCAAAAATTCGAGGGCATCTATCATCTATAATAATAGTGGTAACAAAACCAGTCGGTCCTACAGTAGCTTGAACACCTGTAACTCTACCAACACCATTAAATATTCTTGTTTTACATTTAGCTACATCACCTACTACAAGGTCTACATAACCTGCTATTTGGTATACCTTTATAGAAAGTGTTTTAGAATGCTCATCAAGTAATTTTTTTCCTAAGCTCCAAGCTGTACCATAATCATGTATGAAATGATTAGCAAATACAATGGTTCTTTTATCATTGGCATCCCTGTCCCAAGGTGTAACTGTTTCTAATTCTACAAACACTCTATCTGATGAGCCACCAGCAGTTGTGGAACCACCCCAAACAATAACCTTATTTCTAAGTTTTTCATCATTAGCTACAAGTTGTTCTTTAAGAATCTTATTTCCTGATTCTGCTATAGTCCCAGCAGGATTGTGCCAATTTTGTGTTAATGAACCTATTTGACACACTCCACTAGCATTGAAATAAAAGTACCAACCACTTTGTTGACACAATCTCAGTACAACATCGTATGCTGTTTCAAAACCTATTTGGTCATCTAAAGGTAAAGTATATCCAGAAGATGCTGTAGTAAAATTATAAGATACTTTAGCTCTATCTAATATCCAACTAATCCAATATCTTGAAGAGGCTCCATTAGTTTTATTAAGTGTTGGTTCAAAATAAGTTTGCATGAATTGAGAATCATCCTGACAGTTTACTATTATACCTTTATTAGGTGATTCTGCTAAGGTATGTGTATAAAAAGTACCTACTAAATTTCCTTCTTCTGTAATTGTAATAGTATCTCCAGGTTGTATAATTGGAGAAGTAGGGTCTACAATTATTTGTAGAGTACCTATTCCAGAACATAAGTCATGGTCACGAGTATATTTTAAAACATAGTTAGATATGTTAGTTCCATTCCGTTTTATTACTACATCCATATTATTCTCGTAACTCCAAAGCTATTGTATAACCTGATGTTCCCATTGTGTGAGTAGCAGAGTATACATACCAATCACTGTTGATACTTAAATCTACTTGTTGTACTGTAATAACATCTCTTGCAGAAAGTGAGGGATCACCTTCTATGGTCATATTCAAAGAACTTCTAAGTCTGTTCCATTTAGTTAAATTATCACTGGCGGCTTTATTAGCCATGTCCTGTCTATCTACGAACCATGCTGATAGTACCGAAGTTTTATAAAATCCGGCAGGTAAATAAGGACTAGAAGCTTTTGCCTCAGCAGAAATTCCTGCACCACCATATACTACAACTCTATTTCTAAGTTCATCATCTGATTGTGTTTTAGTTATATCAGTTATTACGGTATCATCATATGTACCTATAGATACATCTCCTGGCATTACGTAAGGTTTTCTATCAAGGAAATGTGCTACTCTATTTTCATCTGCATATAAATGCCACGCTAACATATCCGATAATTGTTTACAGGCTTCATAACAACCTACTAGATTTATTTCCGCAGCCACTGTCCATCCATAAATAAAATTAGAAGCATCGCCTGTATAACTAGTAACTCCAGCTAATGCAAGTAAATCTCTAATAAAATCTTCAGCAGATACTCTGTATCTAGAGAAAGGAGCATCTGGATTAGTGGATGCTATAAAATAATCGACAGCACGAGACATTTCATCATACATAGTTATTGTATAAATATCATCAGGAACATTACGTTCTATGATTTTAACATAACCAGAAAATGTTTTTTGGTGGTCACCTGAATAACCCATATCTATTTCAACAGCATTGCCGATACCTAAACTTGTGTCTTCAGCAGTAACAATAGCTACTGCTGTAGCATTACCATGTGATTGAGATAGTTGAATAGTTAAAGGATTTGAAACTCCAGTAACATCTTTATATAAAACTTTTCTAGGCATCTATGAATAACTCCATTGAAACTTCATATAGTGGTTCAGTACCAGAGAGTGTAGGTCTATCAAATAGAGAGAAGCACTCGATAGGAAGTCTTTTAGATTTCCAATTAGATGCAAACCAATCTCCCAAACTTCCTTCTGGTCCAATAAGCTCGTATGAATTCTGTGTAGTAGTCATAGCTTCCAATTCATCTTTATCTTCAGTTGTAGCCACTGTTCCCATTAATTGCAGTATAGGAGCTTCGTTCCCAAAGATATGTAAGATTGTAGTAGCGTTTAGAGGCTGAAGTCTAGCAATGATTTGCTTTCTTCCTTCATCAAAGCCACGTACATATATTCTTGTTCCACCTAATGTCCAACTCATATTTTCCTCTAAATTGCTGCGGAGATATTTATGTTAGATATACCAGCTTTTCTAACAACATCTTCGGTTATAAATTTTTTGGTTTCATCTGCTACAACTCTTCCATCCAACTCTGATGTAAAGCGTGCAGTTATACTAACGTTTACTGCAATAGGTTGTGAAGATATTGCTTCATTCAGTGACATAAGTGCATCTACAGCACTCTCTAAACTACCCCCTCTAGTACTTGCACCACCACCAAATTCAGGATTGAATGATTCTCCAGGATGCCGGAGGTCAAATTTAGGAAATATTCCCGCTGCCCTATTTTCAAGTTCAAAATTAAAAGAGCCTCCAGGATATCGGCTAACTTCTCCTTCGGTTTGTATTGATGGTAAATTAGCTCCAGCACCAAATGGGTCAGTGGGGTCAAACTGTGCAGTACCATCTCCACCTACGGAAGTATAGTCTCCAACACTCGTATAACCGCCTCCTCCTGGAGCATTAGGACTGCGATTAGCAAATCCAGCACCATATCCGTAAAACGGTACAGTAAAAGTTCCATCACTCGGTAAGTTATAAATACCATCTACCATATCCTCTGTATTATCTCTAATACTTCTCAAAAGTATCTGCATAATAGAGCTATCGATTTGCATCTTTTCAAGAACTTTACCATCCCAAAAAGCAATAACTTCTTGTAAGTCCTCAGTTCCACCTTCATCTATAATAGTATCTGCAAGCTGTCTATAATCAGCAAATAGTTGAACTGCTTCAGGACTTCCTCTTGTAAAATCAGTTAGGTCTATAGAGCCAACGTTAGCTCCAGCACTTTCAGCACCTGGAATTAGTCCTTGACTTTTCATATATTGAAACATTCGTGACATAGGGGCAGGGTCAAATTGACCTTGTAGAGTTTCAAATTCAGTTCCTGTTTTACCAAATTGAACATCTATATCTTTAAGTACTCCAGTGTCTCTATAAACATCAATCAATCCCTGGTCACCCCTAAATTTTTGTTGCTCATACGCTGATTGAAATTGAGGTGCTAATTGATTCATTAATGCTAACACATCGGGCGGTAGGTCTGTTACACCTTCTCCAAGATTTTGAATACTTGCAGGAACAAAATTTGCATATGCTTGTAGTTTAGAAAGTGCAGAAATATAATCAAGCTGTGCTCCTTGCATTTCCTTTAAACCTTTTACAGCCGCTGCCATAGAGATTATAAGGTCATCTGTTACCTTTACCTCAGCTTCACCAGAGGTTATAGCAGCTTCAATACCTTTTTCATATTGTTTTATGGTAGCTATTTGTGATGTAATAATACCTTGCTGTTCACCTGTAGCATTAATATAAGCTTCAGCAATTATCTCAATAGCATCTGCTAAAGGTAAAAGTCTTTCGCCTATTTGAATAAAATTATCCTCCCCAGGTCCACCCTGTAGCTGTCCAGCTAAAAGGCCAGAAATAGTAGCATCAAGTCCACCTATCGTACCACGTTTTGCTATAACCTCACGCTGACTTAGTTCACCTGCTGTAAGTTGAGCATTTACTTCACCAAGATATTTCTCTTGTAAACCACCAATCTGACCTTTAAACTGCTTACCAAACTCTTCCTGTCTACCGTAAAATTTAAAAAGTTGTTCAGCCTCAGGGTTACTTGATAAGGCTAAATCAGCTAAGAGTGAATTATATAATTTTTGAGCTTGTTCGGGGTCTATGTCTGCTACAGCACCAGCACCTACCTCTAGTCTAACTCGATTTTCAAAACCTTCTACTTTAAAGAAAGCAAGAAGATCATTTACTCCTGTCTCCATACTAATTAAAAATTGACCGGCTAATTCTTCAGCAAAACCACCCTCTTTTACTTCAATTCCAAAGGATTCAAAAAAGCTTTTACCTAACGTACTAGGTATAGCTGCTCTCGCTATATCTTCCTTAGAAAGTTCCTCATCCTTTACTTCTTTATCACCTAATGCGGGACCAATTTGTTCTGCAAAAGCATCAGCAAAAGCTACTCCTACATCTCCAGATAAATCTTGAAGTCCTTTAACTATAGCTTCAGCTATAGCTGAACCAACCACAGCAAGCATTGGATTTCCCATAAGTATTCCAGGCAAACCACCAAGAACGTTAGCTGCTGCTAAACCTCCTTGTCCTTCTCGTGCATTACTAGCTGCTGACAGACCAACAAGTCCAGCACTTAAGCCAACTCCCATTGCAAGTTGACCAGGGGTTCTTCCAAAAAATGTACGAGGTACTCTCATTCCTCCAGCACCTTGTTGTGTAAAAGCACCTGCAAGGAATCCACCTTGTCTGTTTACTAAATTTTGGTCAATAGCACCACCCAATCTTCCTGTTGGAGAGCTTACTCCTCGCATTCTACCAATACCAAATACGGCTGCCATAGCAAATAAAGCTGGTCCTGCTTTACCTGTAGCAGAAGCTAGGGCTTCTATTTTTTCAATTATCCAAGTAAATACTTCAAGAACTGAACGAGCAGTATCTAATAAACCACCCTCTGTTCCCATAGTATTAGTTAGTTCTTGAAAAGCATTACCTAAACGAGTGATGGCAGTACTTAAATCTTGTGTCTTAATTGTTAAAGCTTCATCAGATTCCCCTTGAGCATCTGCTGTTTCAGCATTAATTCTTCTAGCCTCTGATAAATTCTTTAAAATGATTTCTACCTGTCCTTGTCTACGAACACCCCCACCAATAATTCCAGCAAGTTTTGCAACTTCAGCTTCATCAATTAATCCATGTTCCATGAGCTTAGAGATATCATTAGCAATATCAAAGAAACCTCTCATTTCACCACTAGTATTACGAATGGCGATACCAAACTTTTGAAGTTCTCTCCCTGTTCCTTCTCTTGTCATACCTGCAATTATAGCACGTAAAGCATTACCTGTTTGTGTAGCTGAAAGAGGAGTGGCTTGGGCTAATACAGCAATCAATCCTGCTAATTCATCATTAGTACCACCAACCTCAATACCAGCATTCTTAGCTGTTGCACCAACGATAGCAAAGGATTCCGCTAATGTACGCATATCAACACTAGCTAACTTCATAACAGCTACCCACTTATCAAGCAAATCTTCTCCCTGAGTTAATTCCATACCAGATTGTTTTAAGGCAGCAATAAGAACATCCATAGCCTTAGCTTGGTCAAGGGTAGAAAGTTTAGATAAAATTAAAGAATCTGTAAGAAGTTGATTAGCTGTTGTTATTCTTTCGGTTTCATCTCTAATACTACCAGTAGCACGTAGAGCTTGTGTGTATCCTTGGAGAACACCTTGAATTGATTCTCCAGTTAAATTAGCAGCATCTGTTACAGCTTCGAAAGCTTGTGCAAGCTTCTCTTGCTCAGTACCAAGAACAACAGCAATGCTTGCCATCTCTGTTTGATTCTCAATACTAATACCAATTTGTTCTTGCATCTGTTGTAAAGGTCCATAAACAAGTGCAATAGCAACTGTCCATTTAGCTACCTTAACAATATTATCAGCAAGTTGTTGACCAAAGGATTTGAATGCAGTTGTAGAACGTGCTGTTACTTTAGCATTTTCATCCTGAGATAAAGTTAGTTGTTCAGTAGCAACAGTACCTTCTTTTGTTTGTGCAGTAATTAATGAAGTACCAGTAGCTTTATCTTTTGTAACCTTAGTTATATTCTCTAAGGTCATACCATACTTCTTCAATCCAGCTTCTAAAGCAGCGAGTGCTTGTTGTTCAGAGACATATTGTGATTTAAGAACTCTACCAATTTCAACACGAGCACTGATGGCTACCGTATCTGTAGCTGAAGTAGGTGGTCCACCCGTTAGTCTGTCTATAGCTGCTTGAGGTGCTTTGAAAGCAGTAGCTCCACCTCCTACAGTTTCTTTAGTTCTTTGTGCCTCACGAGTAACTTTAGCAAGTTCTTGTGATACCTCTCTAAGCTGATTAACCAGACCCATACGAGTAATACCACCAAAACTTTCTACAACATGTGAGCTTGTTTTAGCTAAAAGAGAGTTAAGGGTTTTTACTTGGTCACCTGCTGCTGCAACATCCTTAGCAAATGTTTTTCCCACGCCCTCCATAGAGGCCTTGAGAACATTCATTTGGTCAGTAGTTAGTTTCAACTGAGGTAAAAGTGTATTTAATTTATTTAAAATTTCATCTATGTTTCTGGTAGTATCTGCCATATTATCCTTCTATTTCAAAAGCACTTACTTCTAATATTGCGTTTTTATCATCTTGTTTTTTACCTTTCCTTTCCATTACTTTATCCAACCAATCTTCTAATAGGTCTGGATTATGGTGCCATAAAATATAATCAGTTGGTCTTTTTTCTTCTGGTAATTCATTCATATTATCTATCTGTAATCGTTTACGAATTACATAAGATATCGTATGAGGTAAATTAGTTATACTGTCAATGCGGTTATCTAATGGTATGAGCAATGCTTTACTTATTGACCAGAGTCCTGCAATCGCATTGCTCCTAGCGATTTTTTTAATTCTACTGAATTAATTTCTAACTCTGAATAACCTTCTAAAAGTACATCCCTAATAACAGAGGGAAGATTAAGAAATTCCTCATACGTTTTTGTAATTGGATGTGCATACTCTTCATCTTTAAAAGTTCCATAGTACGTGTTCATACTTATATAAGCTGAAGTATATGTTTCTGTAGCATGTTGATTGATTACTACAGATTCGTAACTTTTAACTAATAAATCTTTATTTATTTTATTAAGATCTTTTCTTCTTTTATTAAGCTCAATCTCTACCTTTATTCCTACCTCTTTAGAAAATTCTTTTTCATAACCATCAACATATTTCTGACGTTCTTCGTGTTCTTCTAAAGTTGCATCACCTTTTAAATCTACTTTCTCTAGTATGTTTGTTGAACCAATAGCATCAGCAGAAATCTCTCTAAGCTGTAGTGATAAAATTAAGTTTATAAGTTCATCCTTTTTAAGTTTTCTAATTGAAGGTATATATGCACCCCTATCTTTCCATTTTAGATTATTAAGATTATCTCTCATTTTAGAAGATTCTCTTAATGCAAAAACTCTTGACCTATTATTCTGAGCATCACCATTGAGCTTTTGATAGATTGTAATCATATCTCCAGTTGGTAAAGGTAATAAAGTTTCATTAGTATACTGAAATAGTTTTGAAATATCTACATCATTTTTTTCAATTGTTGGTACTGACATCTTCCTCTCCTTAATAATTAAAAGGGGCTACAGCAAAGTAAAAACTTCAATCTGTAGCCCCATTATTCTTGCTGACCTT
>SDBS01002533.1_pt1 | contig 18237 bp, 14 predicted proteins | sample 2277091 | NCBI WGS metagenome assembly SDBS01 (sample SAMN10404972, study PRJNA504765) | marine sediment metagenome | isolation source: marine sediment core GS10_PC15, 163 cmbsf | place: Arctic Ocean: Southern Knipovich Ridge | collected 2010 | reverse complement strand
TCCGGGGAGTCCTACGGGACTCTTTATGAGGTGGAGGTCTGTTTTTTCTGCGTTTAGATAGGCTTTCTTGAAGTTTATATGCACATCACATTCATCCGTGCACACAAACCGGGTCCCCATCTGAACACCGGCTGCTCCCAGCGCGAGAAAACGGACAATATCGCCGCCGTCGAAAATTCCGCCCGCGGCAATCACGGGCATGTTTTTATCAAAGGAATGCGCAACCTCGATCACTTCGGCCAACAGATCTTCGAGCAACGGCGCCGTTCCGTCAACCAAATCATCGTATCGATAGCCGAGATGCCCACCTGCCATGGGGCCTTCGACAACGACGGCGTCGGGCAAATGTGCATAAGACTTCTGCCATTTCCTGCACAGAACTTTCAGTGCACGCCCCGAGGATACGATAGGCACGAGTTTGGTCTTTGCGCCGTCGAGATATTTGGGCAAGTCAAGGGGAAGGCCTGCTCCCGATATTATCAGATCGATTCCTTCTTCGAGCGACACGCGCACCAGGCCCGGGTAATCCGAACTGGCGACCATAACGTTCACGCCAATTATGCCGTCGGTCATCGTCCGCGCTCTTCGAATCTCGGACCGGAGAGCGTCCTCGCAGACCTTGTAGGCGTCTGCTTTGGGGCAGTCTTCGAACGGCCCTATCCCGACGCTCGATATCACGCCGATGCAACCGGTATTGGCGACTGCCGCGGCAAGATTTGCGCCTGAAACCCGGACCCCCATACCGCCCTGAATGATGGGCATTTCTACTGTTATGTCGCCGATCGTAAGCGCCGGCAAATTCAATTGTGTCACGTTTCGCCTCTAAAGATCAAAGCCAGTAATATGGAGGTAGTCCTGAGGCTTGAGTGTTATTGCTGATATACGCATTCGTATTCACCCGGGCACTCTCAAACACACATCCGCTACCTATTCCATTATTTCATACAACTCCCGCCGTAAGCCTGTGCGGGCTGCCGGAACGAAACGTATGACAATGTTTGGCACGATAGCCGGATGTCGAATGTTTCCAGGGTCATCCCTGAAATTGCAGGACAAATTGCATTCCGCCAGAGCGATCGTCAACTATTCAGTCTCGAACTCGGTCATTATTACCACGAATCAATTGAAAATGCAACGACCAAATTATCGTGCATTCTCAAAAAACTCTCAGTTTCCCCAAACATGTTCAATATGGTCCTTGCTCCTGGTTATGCACTTCCCGGCACGAGCCCCCTGTTTTACCGCCTTTGGCACCGCTGACGCCATGCCAGGGACGTCCTCGGGCCTTTTCAATATACTGCCCTCCGACGCTTTTTCGGCGTTTTTGTTCGGATTATTCACTCTATCTTGCCTATTTTAACTGCCGTTCAGGTCCTATGGCTGTGTATCGGGCGTACCGTTTTTTGGCTCACCCGAATATATGGATAGGTGAATTGACATATCGTACGACCGAGAAAAATCGCCCCGTCGCTACCGGGTGCCTTTAATTATCTTAGTCTGTTTAATTTTGCGTCAAGCGGTTCGCCGATGACCAGTATTTGGTCGGCCTTGACGTTTCTTTTGACAATCGTGGGTCTGTTGGCGGTCAAAATGACTTCCACGTCGCATGTGGTGAGGTTGCCGAGACCGAAGTGGGCGACGGCTTCCTGACCGGTGCAGAAGCCGAATCCTGTTCCAATTTCCCGATACCCGATGATATGTTGTGCCTGTCCGATTTTTCCCGCCGGGTAGATTCTCACCTTCGCCCCGATCCCCATGCGGTTGATTTTTCGGCCCACTACCCGGACCCGCAGCCAGTGGTTTGCCTTGCTGCGGTTGAGGAAAAGCTTTGACGGAATCCTTGGGAACCAGCTTGCCAGAAACACATCGGGCCTGCCGTCGCGGTCGAAATCGGCTACCGGTCCCGCTGGAAAATAAGCGTTGGCATTTTCAACCGGCGGCACTTGAAATCGCGGGATGCGAACGCGCGCGGCGTCGGCGTCGGGGCCTGATGCGGTGATGTTGCGACAAATAAAGGGGAGGCTTTCGCCGGCGATTTTGTATGTTGCAGCGACGAGAATGTCGCACCATCCGTCATTGTCGAAGTCGGCAATCTCGACGTGAGCGTGCTTTAGATGGAGCTTGTCGGGTGTCCACGAGGGGAATCGGTAGTCCAGGCGGGCCTCTGCTGTAAATTCCTTGAATTGCGGCACGCCGTCGACGAGCCCGAGGTTCAGGAAAAGGTGCTGCCGGGCGGGCTGGCTGTGATCGACAATCACAATGTCCATTCGCCCGTCTCTGTTCAGGTCGCCGAACGCGACTCCCGCGGGGCTGGCCTCGTTGTTGATGGGCTCGTATTGGAAGACCGTCGAATCAGCCTGGCGGTATGTGCTGTCTGCATTTGAAAGAAACAGGCGATTTGCCTGGCTGATGAAAATATCCGGCCGACCGTCTTCGTTCAGGTCGGGGGTAATCACTCCAAGCCCCGGCAGATCGACAGGCAATCCGACCTCTTCTGAGACGTCCTGGAACTTGAGCTTGCCGATATTGCGGAAGAGCCTTGATCGTCTTCCGGTCCATTTGTCTTCTGCGACCAGCAGATCGAGCAGACCGTCGGCGTCATAGTCGAGGACCCCGATGCTTCTTCCTCCCATTATGATGCAGGCATCATTGTCATCCGAGACATCGCGAAATCGGCCGTTGACATTTTCAAACAGCTTGTTCGCAACGCGCAGGCCTTTGGACTTGGAGTTGTTGGAGACGTATAGGTCGCAGTCGCCGTCGTTGTCCAGGTCCACAAAAACAGCGCCGCTTGTTCTGGCCTCGAAGGCGAGTTCGGACTGGGCGGATTTCCGGAAAGTTCCGTTATCATTGATTAGGAGCATATTCGGCACTGGGCCTGCCGCACCCAAATACTTTTCGGCAGGGCGGTCGCAGAAGTTACCGACATACAGGTCGAGGTCGCCATCATTATCAATATCTCCGCAGGCGAGGGCATGGGCCATAATCCCCCTGAGAGGCTCGTACAGGCCCGATGATGCGGTTGCGTCTGTAAACGGTATCGGGCTGTAGGCGGCAGAGATGTTCTGTGCGAGGCAGATGGCGATTAGAGTTGCAAGAGTTTTATTGTTCATAAGCGATCCGATCACTATTTGGTGATGCGTTCAGATTCGGGTATATGAATTACGACCATGGCGCAGGCGTCCCATGTTAGCCTGTTGCGTTTTCGGCCGCCGAGATTGCCGTTGAATGTTATGTAGAGTTTGTCGCCGGCAGGGTCAACCGCCGTGCTGAAGGTGCCTAACGCGATGTAGCCGTATCTTTCCTTGAGGAAAGGGTGCAGGAAGGCGATAACTTTTTTGGCGCGTGTCTTTGTATCGAACTGGATGACGGCGGTGCCGTCTTTCTCGCTGCCGCCGTGGGCGCCGGGAACATAGTAGATGTATCTGCCCGCGCCGTCGGCGTCGATGGTGGTGATATAGGTCTGCGTGCCGATCGGCGCCGAGCCGATGCGTTGGGCGGTTTCGGTCTTTGTGTTGAAACGATATACGGCGGCATCTTCCTTCGATACGGTATAGACGAATCCCTGTGGAGTTTCCTGTGTGGCGGCTCTTATGCCGATCTGCACATCCAGGGGCACAGGGCCGCCGCCGTCGGCTGGGTCATAGCGATGGAGCCTTCCGGAAAGTCCTGGCGTAAAGTATATTCTGCCGGTGGACTTTGCGAAGATCATGTAGCGACCGGGGCCTCCATAGCCGCTGTAGAGCACTTTGCGATTTATCGTGTCGTAGGCAAAGAAGATGTTTCGCCTGTCGGCAGGGTCGCCGGCGGCGGTTGATCCGTAGAATATCAGGCGTTCGGGATCGAGTACGCTGCAGGGTATGCAGTGCTTACCGACGGGGCCATGGGCGATTACTTCGGTCTTGCCGCTCCCTGGGTTGTGTCGGATGATCCAGTCCCCCTTGTAGTGATATTCATCGGTGGTCACCCTTGTCGAACCGCGATGCGTGGAGAAGTACAGCCAGCCGTCTTTGCCCATGTCGAGCCGGCCGTGAATCTTGCCCGGTGTGTAGTGTCCTGCCGGAAGGTCGAGGACCTTGCGCAGATCGACGATTCGACGAAGCGTTTTGTCGCTCGTGTCGTATTCGTAGACAAAGGCGTTACCCTCGGGGGCCTTGTGGTCGCCTATCGCCGAGTAGTATTTGCCGTTGACGGCCAGCCCGTCGCCCCAGTTGGACCATGGGTTGCCTTCGTAAGTCTGGCCGGGGTACTTGATGAAATCCACGATGGGTGCTGCTTTTGCAACCGCAACGTTGCCCAGTGCCGGCGGGGGCTTGAGAAGATCGGGAGAGGCAGCGGTGTCGGCCGGCTTGTCCGCAAGGCCCTGTGCCGGTCCCTGTGCGGCGAGAAGCGCCACTGCGATGACACCGACGGCAATACAGGTTAATGAACTGTTCGGGGACAATTTTGGAATCCTCCATAACGGCATAATCGGCCGTTGAGAATATATGATACCACAGATGTGCGGCGAGTCCAGAACTATTCCGGGATTGTGCGATCAGGGGTGTACGAAAGGATTGTGGCGGTTGGCAGGGTGGGCTAATCCCGATGAATCGGGACACGCTGCGCGGCAAACAGGTCAAAAGGCAAAGTGCTCGGTTGACAGATTAGCCGACAACCATTATATAGCGTGTTAGAGATAGATTGATTGAATTGAAGGAGCGTCAGAAAATGAACCCGGCTTATACAGAAAGTCTCAACAGGCTGATCGAGGAGTTCGGCAGGCTGCCCGGTATTGGGCCGAAAACCGCTGAACGGTTGGCTTTTCATGTGCTCAAGACGGGTGCGGATGAGGCTTTTGCATTAGCCGAGGCTATCGCCGACGTCAAGAAGAACATCCGGCAGTGCAAAATCTGCTTTAACCTTTCGGAATCCGAGATGTGTTCGATCTGCAGCAACACGAGACGCAATCAGAGCATTATCTGCGTGGTGGAACAGTCGCGTGATGTTATAAGTCTTGAAAAGACAGGTCTTTGCAAATGGGTCTACCACGTTCTTAATGGGCATATCGCACCGCTTGACGGCATCGAGCCGGGCGATCTGACGATTGACGACCTGGTGAAGCGTGTCCGCGCCGGCGGTGTCGAGGAGATCGTTATGGCGACCAACCCCAACCTCGAAGGGGACGGAACATCCCTGTATATAAGCTCGCTGCTGCGGCCTTTGAATGTCAAGATCAGCCGTCTTGCGCGGGGTCTGCCCACCGGCTCGACCATAGAATACGCCAGCGGCTCTATCCTTGCAGACGCGATAAGCGGAAGATCGCCGATGGACTGATACCGCAGCGTAGCAAATCTTATGCTAAAGTTCCTCCGCGGGCGAAGTTTTTTGCAAAGTTTTCCGTTTGTCTGGTACAATTCCAGTGCCGATATGGTATAATATACGGGTATCGGCGTATGTGCCGGGCATCCGGAAAGGGCAGGTTTTTATGAAGATGTCGATGACAGGGCAGATGCGAATGGAGCAGCGAATGACGTTAGCTCCTCGCATGATTCAGTCGATGGAGGTTCTGCAACTGCCGCTGCTTGCGCTTCAGGAAAAGATAGAAGCCGAACTCAACAGCAATCCGGTGCTGGAAGTTGCCGAAGAGCCGGCCGATGAAACGGCTGAATCCGCCGAGGAAACCGAAGACGACGAATCTCTCGACCAGAAAGAGCTGGTGGTTGGCGAGGATTCCGACAAGGCCGACGATTTCGAGCGTCTGGACAGCATTGGCGAAAGCGACACCGGCTTTAGTGACTACCTGGACAGCGTTTCTTCGGTCTCCTTTCGTCGCAGCGGGGGCGAAAAGGACAAGAAACTGGAAGCACTCCAGAACACCGCGGCGCCGGCCCAATCCCTCAACGACAGCCTCAACGAGCAGTGGCGTCTGGTCGAAGCGGAGGAACTTGTCACAGAGGCAGGCGCCCTCATTATCGATTATATCGACGAGAAGGGTTATCTGACCGTCCGTTTGGAACAGCTCCACAACAAAGACAAGCACGAGTTCGGTATCGAACAACTTTACAAGGCCCTGGAACTGATTCAGGAACTCGAACACGCCGGGGTCGGGGCCCGAGACCTGAGAGAATGTTTTCTCATTCAGATGGAGCAGTTTCCCGACGACATGACGTTCGAGAGTCGTCTTGTGCAAGACCACTGGGATGAACTGCTCGAAAACAAACTGCCTCAGATCGCCCGGAAAATGGACTGTGCTGTGGAGCAGATTAACGCTGCGATAGCACGCATGAGCAAACTGGATACGTCTCCGGGTCTTGGGGTGGGCCGAAACGACAATCACGCGATTACCGCCGATGTTATTGTCGAGCCGTGCGAGGATGGCGGTTACTCAGTCCGGCTGACCGATACGAATATGCCGAACCTGCACGTCAACAGCTTTTACGCGAAAATGGCCAGGGACCGGAAGCTGGACCGGAAGACGAGAGAGTTTCTGCTTCAGAATATCCGCTCTGCTCAGTGGTTTATGGATGCCATAATACAGCGAAAAAACACTGTTCTTAGAGTTGCCCAGGTTGTGGTGGATCGCCAGAGCGAGTTTTTCGACAAGGGGAAACTTTACCTCAAGCCGCTGCCGATGGCTGCTGTCGCCGATGTGGTTGGGGTGCATATCGCGACTGTTTCGCGGGCGGTCGCGGGCAAGTATGTGCAGTCGCCGCAGGGGATACTGCCTTTGAGGAGCCTGTTCAACGGCGGGATGCAAACCGCCGACGGCAAGGAGCACTCGTGGGATGCCGTCAAGGCCAGGCTGCAACTGATCGTTGACGACGAGGACAAATCCAAGCCTCTCAACGACGACGAAATCCGAGACAAACTCTCCGATGCGGGGGTCGGCACAATCGCCCGGCGAACAGTCGCCAAGTACCGAAAAATCCTGCACATCCCAACGGCCCGGTTCAGAAAAAAATACTGACGCCGGCTGGCCCAGTGAAATCTTTGCGCTGTCTTACACCAAAGGCCCCATGGGGTCATTCCACGAATTTGGCGGTTTTTGGGGAGCATTGCCACTTCTTGTCGTTGAAGTCGAAGTTGTAATGCTGGCGGACCTTGAATACGGCGACGGTTTCGGGCAGGTCGACAAAGTATTCGTCCATGTCGTCGAAAAGGACCGATATGCCCTCGGTGAAAATGTAATCCGTTTTGTCGCGGGTGATCTTGACTGCATGGTATGTGATGTGGTGTTCGGCGAGTTCGGCGGCGACGAATTCTTCGGTGCCGGTCGGGCGGTTGGTGATGATATGAATTTCGTGACCCGCCTGGGCCATCGCCTTTGTAAAGACGCTGAAGAATTCAGGATACGCCGTTATGGTGGCGTCGAGGTCCACGCCGATTTTCATTTCGCCCCCTGCTCAATATCGCCTTTATCTTCGCCGGCGGCCGGACCAGGAATACCGTAAACGTAAAGGCCGCGATGAATATTGTCGGCACGATTATAATCGTTGGATCGACATTCGGATAGACCAGCTTTTCAATATAATGGACGATGAACGAGCCGGGATGTGTCGCCGAGGGGTCGTGACGCCGGCGAAAGGCGTTTTCCACCAATGTGAGCGGACAGTACTTGCCCAATATAGTAAGCATTCCCACATAAACAATACCCCCCAGATGGAGCGTACGCAGAATCCAGCGGTCAAAAAAGGCGTGCCAGATGGCCCTGCCGCTTCGAAAAACGCAAACTGCCCATACCGCCGAGAAAGTATAGCAAAACCCCCAGAGCATAAACAGAATCCACAGGAAATGGATTACCACAACCATATCTGCAAGAATGCGATTGAGCATTGTCAGCCCGTCACAATTAAAAAAAACCTGCCCACACCCTATAATAAAGGTGTCGGCAAAAAGACGGGGCATACTGCAACTTCGGTCGCACAGAGTGCGACTATCAGTCAATAAATACCGGTTCAAATATTCGCTCCAACAGGTTGGCGTTGCGCGGGGTGAAGCGGATGTCCCGTGTGAATCTACTTGAAGGGCCGTGAAAGACGAATTTGGATACATACTGTCCCTGCCGGACATCCAGGTCGTTTTCCAGTCTGAGCTGCAAGAGTCCGTCGACTTTCTTTTCCTTCGACAGTGTCAGCAGTTTTGTCGGTTCGATCATCCGTTCGGCTGAAAACAAATAGAGAAGGATGTTCACATCGCCGGGGTTGATGCGGGATATCAGCAGCGGGAAGAACACGTCATCCGTATCAAAGCTGATCTTGAGAGGACTTGCAAGACCCGCACGAAGCTCAAAGATAATGTCGGTTACATTCTCAATCGCATCGTCAAGTCCCGCCTTATCTCCGGAGGCGTCGGCCAACTTTGAACGCAGTTGATAATACTCATCGCTTCCAATCAGGTTGCGCCAATGCGTCCTGTACCCGGCCTGCGATAACGCCGACTGCAGAATGTCCTGAGCAGATTGTGACCGCTGCGCATAGTCGTAGTACAACCTTTGGCCAGCCTCCTTTGTCGCCAGTTGCTCGGCTGTCTCGTACAGGTTGTACTTGCCAAGAAGATCGATATGCCGGCTGTGTTTGTTTCGCAGGTCCAGTTTGGCGGTTACAAAGTAGAAGTCTTCATTGGTATAGTGCTTCAGAATCGCTTTGGCTGATTCATCAAGCTTGAAGTCGTTGTTTCTCAGCCACTCGTACAATGCCTCTTCGTCGGACGCCTTAAGGACGGTAATGTCATAATTATCGAGTTCTTTGCGCTCTACGATTTCGATAGAGCCCCGCGGCGCCATTTCTGCTGCGGCACATCCAAAGCCAAAACCCTTGCCATACCTGGGCGGATCAAAAAAGTGGCTCATTACAAGAAATGTGCTTGCTTTGGCGAGTTCGACCTCGGGCTTTGCGGGTGTCTTGACCGGAATGATCCAGCCGAAATCATCCAGCGTGTCGGACTGGAGTTTTGTGGACAGGATCATGGTCTGTCGGACGTCATTGAAGCTTATCACCGCTTTTTGATCGGGCGCATAGATGTTAACGTCATAATTGGTCCGGACAAAGCACCCATCGGCAAAGGATTCTGCGGTCAAGACAGAAATGCAGCAGACAAGCAGTGTACTCCGAAGAATATTCGCCATGGTTTGGGCTCCTCAATAAGTCTATTGGTCCGTGTTAAGCAGGCAAGTTTTGCAGCAACTCGCCTGTACGCCGCGTCCAGAACTACACGATCCACCCGGTCCGCGGCGGGTGTTTCAGGTTCAAAAAGCGTCTTCAAATCGCCAGAAAGCCTGTCTGAGACGCCCGAATCGATATCACCAAAATGTCCATTGTCTTTATTATAACAGTGTATCCATGTCATTAAGCGCGCATGCAGGTCAAAAAGTTTCAGGAATTCGAAAAAAAACCGCATTGTCTTTGACCTGGGGTTTCACCGTGGGCTGATATGTGTCGCCCCTTTGGGGCTTTTACTATTTTTTGTTTGTTTTTGTAGGATTTTTATTGGGCCGCGGAGGCCTGATTCGTTTGGCTGGTTGTAGCTGTCGTTTATGAGGTTGCCTACGCGGATGTGGATTTCGTTCTCGCCGGGTTTGAGTGCTTTGGTGATGTCGAATTCGAATGGCGGCCAGAGGCGCATGCCGGAGTTTTTGCCGTTTGTCCAGAGCTGGGCCATGTGCTGGACTTTGCCAAGGTCTATGACGATTGTGCCGTCGAGGTTTTCCAGGTCAATTGTTTTTCGATAATCGACGTAGCCGCTGAAGCCCTTGAGGCCCCAGTCCTGCCACGGGGCTAAATGGCGGAGGTTGCCTTTGGTGCGTTTTAGATGGGCAGGTGGATCAAAGGGGTGTTCCAGCGGCGGCTGGATGGACATGTCGATGCTTATTCGCCATGGGCCCCTGATGGTGGTGATGATCCTTTCGGATTGGGGGGACGTTTCGGTTATTGGGGGCGCCGACGGTTCGAACGCCAGCCAGTAGGCCTGGTATGGCTCGAATGTCAGATTGACGAGGCTGCCTTCTCCGGCATGTTGAGAGGGGGTTGGTGTAACTTCGCCGGTTTCGCAATCCCAGATCGACGCTTGGCCTTTTACATTGCTTATTCTGAGAGTGCACGATTTTCGGTTGCCTGCGTTGTTGGCCAGCCAGAAGAAATCTCGGCCGTCGATTCGCCGGTGCTGCTGGAGCATATCGAATGCGCCGTCGGCGAAGCGAATGTGAGATGCGAGACCAGTTGCGCGGTTGTTGAGTTCGTGTTCCAATCCCTTATCGCAGATCTTGACTGTCGGGAGCGCGACGAGCTTTGCCATGAGCTGTTTCATGACGGGGTTGTTTGCGCCGTTTTCGACGGAGGCGGTGGGGAGTTCGCCAAGGGTATAGACGCGACCGCCTGAGCGGGCAAAACCGACGAGCTTTTTCGCTACGTCCAAGGGCAGTATCACCATCGGCGGAATGACTACGGTTTTGAATTCAAACGGTCCCCGCACGAGTTTGCCGTTGACGACTTTCATCTGTCGGATGTAGTGGCGGTCTGCGATGAGGTATTCGATTCGGTGTGCGGTGAGTTGGGCTATCGCGTCGGAGTAGGTCTTGTTGATATGGCGGACCTTGTCGGAGAACCACTTGTCCATTTCCGGCGGGCACCACCAGGCGCTGTTGCGTTTGAGTTGTTCGCGGGTTTGGTCGATGTCCGCGTCGGTCTGCGTGGGCATGACGGCTGGTGCGGGCACGCGTCCCCTGGCCGCCGGGGCGAAGACGCCGGGTCCGCACAGTCCCCAGACGCTGTCCATGGGGCTTAGCATGAGGACGTCGGCGGCGGCATGGCCGTGTGAGTTTACGAAGCTGCTGCGTCGGACGAAGTCGGTCCAGAGGTGCATGTAGGGCCACATGGGGTTTTCGTCGAACCAGTCGGGCAGCCAGGGGTGGCGGTCGAATTTTCGTGTCATGTAAATTGCGTGCGGCACGACATGGCTTATTCCCCAGGCTGTTGCGGCGTTGGCTGCCTGCTTGATGTTGAAGGGTTTGAACTGCCACCAGCCGGCGGCGCCCATGATCTCGCTCTGGAAGCGTCTGCCCTCGAATTCTGCAACGGACTGGGTCTCTTTGAAGTCGTGGGGCTTGAGGATGTTTAGTCCCAGGCAGTCGGTGCCGGGCATGGAATAGGCTCGCTGGGCCTTGAAGAAATCACCGACGGCGCCGGCCTGCCACATGAGCGTTTCTTCCCAGAGGTTCGAGATGCAATACATGCCGCGATCTTCGAGCCAGCGACTTGTGCCGCCTAAGTATTCCGAGTAGATATCCGATACGGTGTCGAACCATTGCCATCGTATCTTCATCCAGAGCCCTTTGGTGTCCTCATCGAACATCAGCGGCAGTGTGATGCGCATGTCCTGATGCCATCGTGCGCGGTAACGTTTCAAAAGATGCTTCGACCAGGCGAGCTTGTAACCGTAGTCGCCCTCGTTGTCGACGAAGACGCCGGGGATGGATTTGCCCATGCGTTTGCCGAAATGCTTCTCGTAAGGTTCATGGGCAAGTTCTATGAATGCATCGGAGACTCGCGGATCGAGATAGTTTAGCCTGCCTCCGTCGGCGCCTGGGTGGAAGTATTTTGTGAAGGAGTAGATTCGCCATTTGCCCTGGCGCGGGGGCTTCCATGCGAAGGCGTCGCGCTCGCCGATAAGTTTCAATGTACTGCTGTCGATGATTGCGGGTTTGTGCGGGGGGATTTCGTGGTCCTGCTTTTTTGAGGAGGTCTGGGGCTCGACGGAACGTATGAGCCTTGCGGCAACGGTGAAGAACGATTTTGGCAGGTCTACTTCGGTACCGCCGGGCACGTCGAATGTTTCCCATTTGAGCGACTCAGCCCAGAGGTCCGGGTGTTTTTTCAATACGCGTCCGGCCGCCCTGCCGCTGGGCCACCAGTACTCGTCGACATAGCCCATGTAGCCGCGGGCTGTTTCGGCTTGTTTTAGCGCCTTGTCAAACTCGTCAAACCAAAGCTCGCTTAGCCACTGTTTCCGCGGCAGATCGGGTGTACCGGCCTGCGACATGCGAGCGTGCGGATAGCCGGGATTAAGTCGCTGGGCCAACATCTTCTTCGCCATCGCCGCCGCCTTGTCGGCCTTGATCGGTTCATCCCAGAACCAGAACGTAAACGGAGCATAGATCATATCCGGCTCGGCAAAATCGGCCTGCAATTGATCGTGGGAAATGGCCTTGCGTTTGCCCCAGTGCGAGGCTGAATCGCTCTTTGCCGCGGCTGACTCTGTCGTTGTGCAGGCAGCAGCGATCAGCATCGCGATGAGCATTGCGGCGGTAACCTTGTCTTTTTGGCGGATCATATCACCATCTCCTCATTTTTCGTATTCTCGTGCGTCCATTTTAGCTTAAATGCGGTGTTTAGGCCAGCGATTTTTGTCCGACATTGTTCCCTGGGCGGGATTCTGATAGTATATCTGTGTTAACGTGTTTCAGGCAGGAGATTGATATGAGCAGGCAAGTGCAGACGCGACGTGATTTTCTGAAGACTTTGGGGTTGGGTGCGGCGGCAGCGGCGCTATCCGACTGCGCCGGCGCTTTCGCCAGGGAAGATGTGCAGCGCAGGGCCGGCAAGCCCAATATTATTCTGATAATGGCGGACGATTTGGGGTATTCGGATATCGGCTGTTTCGGCGGGGAGGTTCGGACGCCGAATCTTGATCGATTAGCCGCCGGGGGCATGCGGTTTCGACAGTTCTACAATTGCGCCAAGTGCAATCCGACGCGGGCGACGCTCTTGACGGGTCAATACGATCAGGCCGTGGGGGTCAGGGATATGCAGCACGGAGTAACCTTTGCCGAAGTCCTGCGAACGGTCGGCTACCGGACAATCATATCGGGCAAATGGCATCAGAGTCCGCTTCCGACGACGCGTGGTTTTGATCGGTACTGGGGATTAGCTGACGGCTGCTGCAACTTCTGGAACCCCGGCATGGAGGCAAGGCAGGGCGAGCCGAAGCCGGGCCGCAAGAAGAAGGGTCCTCGCCGCTGGGCGATCGAGGGCGAGGCGATAAAGGGATACGTGCCGGAGAAGAAGGACTTCTATACCACCGATGAGTTCGCGACGTATGCGATTGATCGGCTGGAGGAGTATAAGAACGAAGACAAACCGTTTTTGCTGTATCTGCCTTTTACCGCGCCGCATTACCCGCTTCATGCGTGGCCTGCGGATATTGCCAGGTACCGGGGCAAGTACAGGATCGGCTGGGACGAGCTTCGCAAGCGCCGTTATAAACGGCAGGTCGAGATGGGGATCGTCGATGCCAAATATGCCGTGTCGCCGCGCGATCCGAAAGTGCCGGCCTGGGACACGCTCAGCGACGAGCAGAAGGATAAGTCCGATCTGTTGATGGCGGTCTACGCTGCGATGGTCGACCGGCTGGACCAGGCAATCGGGAGAGTGTTGAAGAAAGTCGAGCAACTTGGCGAATCGCAGAACACGCTTGTGATATTCTTAGCCGATAACGGCGGCTGTGCCGAGAATGTCAACACGACTCCCGATACGCCGCCGGGTCCGGTGGAAAGCTATCGTACGTTGGGGTCCGCGTGGGCAAATGCCTGCAATACGCCGTATCGCAAATACAAATCGACCGATTACGAGGGCGGCAACTGCACACCGTTTATCGCGTACTGGCCCAGCGTGATCAAGGGCGGCACGATGACCGACCAGGTGGGACACATCATCGATATCCTGCCGACGTTTATGGATATAAGCGGCGCAAAGTATCCCGCTGAATTCGACGGCAGGGCCATAAAACCCGTTGCGGGGAAATCGCTGCTGAGCATCTTCCAGGGGAAGGAGCGGAAACCTCATGATATGCTGTTCTGGCAGTTCGGCGGTGCGAAGGCGGTCCGCCAAGGCAAATGGAAGCTCGTTCGCCTCGGTAATGCCGATTGGGAACTGTACGACCTCGACGAGGACCGAACGGAACTCAATAACTTAGCCGGAAAACATCCCGACCGGGTAAAACAAATGACCGACGCCTGGCAAGCCTGGCTCGACGCCTGCAAGGGATAACCTCCCTCGCGTGGTGATTTCGGTAGCTCAGTGGATGTGGTATTGTTGGCACTTCAATTGCTTTTGCCACCATATCGCGAATTCAGGAGGGTCAATTCTTCTACTTTTCGAACCAATCAGACGTCTCTTAGGTGTGGCACAAAAAAGACCATCCCATAGTCTCTGGGCGGCAGCAGCCCTACTGGTATCCGTATACGAAGATGAAGACAGAAACCAGCTACTTAATAGGCCATATGCTTTCCATCCCAAAGCACTTTCCAAGTCGTTGAACCATCGGCGAAACTCATGAGATGCTTCTTTGTTAAACCCCCGACCACACCCCTCAGCCTTCTCCACGGCATTGAGAAGGTGCTCTAAGTGGTTAATCTGAATGACCTCGGGATTAGTGAGCTTGAGGTCAAAGTCGTCGTCGAAAACTGCAAATCTTTGCCAGATAGGTCGGTGAGATTTGGGCGTGGGTAGTTTGCCGCCGCCCATTCTACACTGGTCTTGCGTTTCCGTGGAGCCATCCAACTGCTCTTGCGACTCACCGCCGCCACGGGCTTCGGAACCATTATCGAATTCAGAAGCATTCTGGACCACATTCTGGGAAAGGAGTTCTGCCGTCCTCTTTTTGAGTAATTCGATGGTCGATGGCATGCTGTCTGCAAACTCAAAAACAATGTTCTTGAGGACTATACTATTAACTGGGGCCACGAACTCTCCGACACGTGGAGCAATAATCTCATGCATCTTCTGCAATCTGGTTCCTTCAGTTGGGAGTTTGCCTGCAATAATAAATATAGTATCATTAGTTGGCCTGAAGTAACGCTGTTCGTCTTTCATTTTGACCGCAAAACTATTGCACATTAGTGCAGCAAAAGCTGATCCTATGTATTTTTTCGGAGAAGCCGCAGTTTCTTCAATTTCAATCAACAATACTATGTCTCTGTTTTGATTTGCTACCATTATGTCAATGTCTGTCAAGCGGTTCCCATTCTTAACTGACTGGCCATAAAAACCCTTAATTTCCGCCACGTTAGGCTTTTGGCTGTCGCCGTGGTCATAGTACACCAAGTATTCCCGGTGCCCAGACAGTTCCTTAAGATAATGCGTGAGCCATTCTCCAAATCTGCTGGTCCAAACGCCCTGGACGGGTATCCACTCTTGACTCATAACAATCTCTCCTTATGATCTACCAAGCTTAACCACCTTTGCGATTACGGGCCGCATCATGTCTATGATCTCGCCCCTCCTCAATGATGTGCGCAGTCCAATAGTCCGCCCAGTGTGCCAAGAGCGTTAAGGGTTCCTCCTTGTGAGCAACACCTTTGTTATCCTCGATATACTGGCCATCGTGGTAAAGTATCGCCTGGGCCTCGGGATCGGACAGAGGAATATATTTTGACACAAGGTACAAGCTACGAGCGGCAAGTCCCATTTGGACAACCTCTGAGTTGATCTTGTATGTCATATTGCGATTTCTGACTTCCCATTCATTCTCGTTTTCGATGTATAGAGGCTTTCCCGGCATGCCAATCTTGCCGACATCATGGAACAATCCGACAATTACACAGCTTTCATCACTAATTGTCGGCGCCAAGAAATCTCTAAACTTCAAGAGAGTCTCGGCGACCCCGACACTGTGCTCAAGCAGGCCTCCTCTCTCGTTTAGATGATATCTGGTACTTGCAGGAGAAGTCAGCCAATTGCTTTCCGTTTCGAGCATGTCAACGAAAGCATGAAAGGACGCCCTGCGCTCTGCAACTTGCTCCTTGAGAGCGGCATATCTTTGATCTATTGTCCTCTGACTCATATCGCTTCTCCGGATAGTCTCGCACATCTACTCATTTTGTGGCGAATGATCCACGCAAAGCTGCTTGACCTCGCGCACGAACTGGGTGAATCGCTCCCATGAAAAATAGGGGGAACTAAAGTGAACAGTGGCCTGGCTCTTAATGTCCGTGAAATACTTGGCAAATATCTCCCTGATACTTGGATACAGATCATTGCCTTTCCCTCGCGGAGCTATCTGGAATTTCTTTGGATAGATCCATATGCGCGGTTCATTTCTGTGTTGCGCACTCGCGCCTCGTGTGCGATGCTTCACGGTGAAGTAGCGCCCATCATCCCACAGCTTCACAAACTCCTGCATCTGATCTTGGGGTGGAGCGGGTCCTTCGCTTGCCCCCAAATCCGTAATGTCGGTCGCTCCGCTCTTCGTGTCATCAAGCTTTACACCCGACACGTTATCTCTGGAGGATGTCTGCAAACTCAAAAGGAAACGGTCCAATTGATCCACATTGAACAATACGCGCCCGCGAAACACAGAGTACGGCAACTCTCCTTTCTCGACTTCGTCCCGAAGTTCAATTTCACTTGTTCGAAGATAAACCGCAGCCTCCGAAAGTGTAAGCCATTTATAATTTGCCATAAACAACCCCTTGCATTTATCACATTACCGCAAACCACACATTCAGTGTTTTACATAAATTCGGCCATATGCCAAGTACAATTTCTGTATTTTTTTCCCGCCCCTCGCCCTTTCGTACGAAGTCTCGCTGTAAAGGCTTTGTGCTACGACAGTTACACAAGTTTGTCCGGTTTTGTCTCGTTGCGGAAAAAACTGCATCTACTGATTTTATGTGTTATGCTGAACTCGCATCATGTTGCTCGGGGCGTGGCAGATGGGCCCAGGAACACCCCGGCCGGGTAAAGCAGATGGCCGACGCCTGGCAAAGCTGGTTGAAAGAGTGCAAAGCATAATACCCTTTGGGGTAGTATATTCCCGCCCCGGTCCCGATGCATCGGGAGAGCGAAGCGCAAGTGGATGGGAAAGCTGGCATTAAACCATCCACCTCACTTCGTTCGGTGGCTGCCACCCAGTCGCAATATTTTTAGAGGATTGGTATTACTTCCTGGGGGGTGTTTGGTTTGAAGAATTTTTTTGTGTACAGGAGGTATGCCAGGAATGCTGCAAACGAGAGGGCGAACATCAGGAGCATTGTCGAGTCGTGGGGCATGAATTGTCTCATGCTTTCGAGTTGTTCTTGGGGCATATTCATTTTTTCGTAGAGATCCCAGATGCTGCTGCGTGAGAATGTAACGACTGTCGACACCGCCCATGCGATAGTCAGTAAAAGCGCGCACCACCATGCGTTGATGCTCAATCTGTATATGCTCCAGGCCAGATAGGCCAGGCACAATGTCAGGGTCAGTACTACGGCTGCGCCTGAGATTCCGGTCAGGATTGTTCCGAAGAACGGAAATGTCCATCCGTATGCGCCCATTGTCAACATTGAAACCGCCCATGCAGTAAACATCATGCTCAGGGCGAGGACGGGCAGCGGGCATTTGTCGGTCCAGCGAATTTGAGGGTCTCTGGACTGGCATGTGGCTTTTACGTGAGGGCTGCGATAAAAGAGGACCAGCACCCCGGGTATGAGCACGTAAAAGATTGCCATGAAGGCGGCCATTACGCACTTCATTGCAAGAATAAAGCCCCTGGGCATCTCGGCAGTCTCAGTCATGTTGTCGTATATACCGGGCATGAACAGCAAAAAGGAGGTTAGTCCGCATATTCCGCAGATGAGCCAGAGCCATGATGACGTCAGTATGAGCGCCCTTGCCCAGCGTCGGGCTTTGAGTGAGCCGATGCCCATGGAGATGAACCATGCGGCCAGAAGGACATAGAACAGGACTGAGGGAATCATCATTGCCGGATTCGTGGGCGGGGCTGAGTCGCTATCAACAAGAAGCGGTACGAGCATGGCCAATATCATGAAAGGGACCATGAGTGCGCAAAAGGCGCCGAGGAGAATCTGGAGGATTCCGAACACTACGAGTCCTGTCTTTCTGTCTTTGAAATCCGGAGTCTGTGTGTTTTCTTCGTAATCGGTCATTTTCGGTTCTCCTTATCAAAATGTTGTGACTATATGGACATAAATTTCAATTTCAGGTTAACGCACCAGGCATCGTCGCATGCAGATATGGCGCAAAACCGCTGTGAAGATTGCCCAGCAGCATAGCAGGATCAGGGTAATGATAATGATCATGTGTATTGGGCTGGGGTCTTTTGGATGGATCGGGAGCATTTTGAAGAACCATGACGCTTGCATTGCAAAAATGAATATCAGCATCACAACGCCCATCATCAGTCTCGGGTACTTGTGGAAAATCAGGGTGATTGTTAATGTAAGGGGCATCATACACAACGGTATGAAGAAGAGTTTCATTT
>SDBS01002532.1_pt1 | contig 18241 bp, 19 predicted proteins | sample 2277091 | NCBI WGS metagenome assembly SDBS01 (sample SAMN10404972, study PRJNA504765) | marine sediment metagenome | isolation source: marine sediment core GS10_PC15, 163 cmbsf | place: Arctic Ocean: Southern Knipovich Ridge | collected 2010 | reverse complement strand
GATTTTAGCATGAAGGGAGCAATCGCAGATGAAACTCAAAGATAAGATTGTAATCGTCACCGGTGCCAGCCAAGGAATAGGGAGGGGCATCGCCCTGGGATTGGCAGAGGCTGGTGCGGATGTGACCGTGAACTACCATCAAAACATCGATGGGGCGGAGGGGGTAGCAAATGAGATTCGCAATTTAGGGCGTCAAGCTATGGTTGTGCAGGGAGACATTTCAAAGAGCGGTGATGTTTCTCGATTGATTCAGGAAACCCTGAATGAATTCGGCAAAATCGACATCCTGGTTAACAATGCGGGGATTCTCATCCCTGGCCCTATCGAGGATTTAGAAGAAGCGGATTGGGACCGGGTTATCCAGGTCAATCTAAATGGAACATTTCTCTGCTGCCAGGCCGTTGGACGTCACATGATTCAAACAAAATCCGGGGGATCCATCATCAATGTAGCTTCTATCTCGGCTCACATGCCCGAAATTGAGGACGGTGCCTATACGCCGAGCAAGGCGGGTGTCATCGGCTTAACTCGTTTACTTGCAGTGGAATGGTCAAAATATGGTATTCGTGTCAATGCCCTGAGCCCTGGACCGATCATGACACTTTTACAGCGTCAGGCTTATCCCACCGAAGAGCTTTTGAAGGCAAGGAACAATGCCGTACCCATGAACCGGCATGGGACACCGGAAGAGATGGCAAAAGTTGTCGCCTTTCTGGCATCGGACGATGCCAGCTACATCACCGGCGCGGAGATACAGGCCGACGGGGGCTCCCTTGGGAGCATGTTCCATCTCATCCATCAGTTATCAAAACATGCGTAATGCCCGCCGGCCGGTGACTCTATTTTCCTTTGAGGCTGTCCGCTTCCTCTAACACTCTCCGGATCCGCTCCTTTGTTTCCTCAGTGACGGGGAGCAGCGGTCTTCTAGCTGCACCCATTGGATGCCCGATCAATTCCATTCCGGCCCTAAGGTACTGAACAAAGCTCCCTTCTGTTTCCACCATGTAGAGGAAGGGGAAGAATCTTTGGGCATAGTCGCGAGCAGCAACGAAGTCCCCTTTTTCAACGGCGAGTTCAAAAATTTTCACAGTTTCGGCCGGAATAACGTTCGCTACTCCGCAAACCCACCCCGTCGCTCCGTGGACAAAGCCCTCCAGGAAAACGTCATCAGCGCCAACAAATACCTTCAACCGGTCACCGCACAAACGAAGTATCTCTCCTGGACGTCTTGCGTCGCCGGAGCATTCCTTGACGTATTTAATATTGTCAACATCTGACAGTCGGTACAAGGTCTCAGGTTGAATATCCACCCCGGAAGTGAACGGATTGTTGTATATCATTATGGGGAGATTAACCCGCTCAGCTACATATTTATAATGTTCCTCGAGTTCTCTTTGAGAGGGGCGGCAATAGTATGGGTGGACCAGCATGACTCCGTCCGCTCCGAGGGTCTCAGCCATAAGGCAGTACCTAATCACATCTTTTGAGCTGTTTGCCGAGGCCCCGGTGAGGACGGGTACCCGACCATTGGTCTCCTCCACAGTAGACTTGATCATCAGATGTCTTTCATCATCAGAAAGAGACGCGAATTCTCCGGTGCTGCCCGTACAGATAATCCCGTGGACACCGTTTTCAATTAGGAAATTCACGTGATGCCGATTCCTCAATTCATCAATCCGGTCTTGTTCGTCAAAAGCGGTAAGGGTGACTGCATATACACCTTTGAACTCTTTCATTTGGGATGTCTCCTCTTGTTTCGATCTAGGACTGTTGAGCGAGTATCTGAACAACAAGGGTGACCAGGAAACCTCAGCAGCCTACATCGTGGGACAAACCGGTGTCACGACGACTGGTTCGAAGTGGATCAATGGGCCGTGATCCTAATCTAATGAAGTCTGTATGTCAACGGTTTTCGGGGCCTGCACCGGGATTTGCTCACATGAAAGCTGCCATTCGAGGTCTCACCCGCCTGCCAAAGTCTTGTACGGCGGGCAGGCGAAAGGAAGGTAACCCTGAATCTCTGAACGTCTTCACAGACGGATTCATCTGAAACCGAAAAATAGGCCTCAAAGGAGGGCCGAACTTTTCCAGGCCCCTGAGGAGGAGAATGAAAAGGCAGACTGCCGATTTGACTCCAAAGAAGATGGTGGGTATATTGATCTAAGCCCGAGCAAACAGCATTAATTCCAAAAAGGAGAAAAAAGCAATGAAAAGTGAAAGGTTAGTCACAACCATCGACTCACACACCGTCGGGACGCCCACCCGGGTCATCACCGGTGGGCTGCCGAATCTCTTCGGAAAGACGATGTTGGAAAAAAAAGCATACATGCAAGAAAGAATGGATCATATACGGACGATGCTTGTCCAGGAGCCCAGAGGCCATCAAGGTATGGTGGCAGCAGTCTTAACCGCGCCAACAGTTCAGGAAGCAGACTTTGGGCTGTTTTTTGCGGATCCCTCCGGTTATCAGAATATGTGTGGACATGGAACCATCGGTGTAGCGACCACTCTCATTGAAATGGGAATGGTTCCGGTCAAGGAGCCTGTCACACAAATATCTCTGGAGACTCCTATTGGCATGATCGACGTTCGCGTGGCAGTAGAAGACGGTGTGGCCAAGCATGTCACATTTCGTAATCAACCCTCTTTCTTGTACTACAGGGACTGGGGCATAGAGGTTCAAGATCTCGGCAGGCTCAAAGTTGATATTGCCTATGGGGGGAACTGGTACGCTATTCTTCCAGCATCAGACGTGGGACTGGAAATCAGGCCGGAAAACATCACCAAACTCCTGCATAAAGGCGACCAGATCAAAAAAACCATTGGCCAAAAAATATCGGTCGAGCACCCCGAAACCCATCTTCCGGGTATCATGGACGGGGTGATGTTCACAGGACCACCCGACCATCCCGAGGCCGACGGGAAAAACGTCGTCATTGCCTTTTTCCAGGGATTCGACCGATCTCCCTGCGGTACCGGAACGTCTGCGCGAATGGCTGCTCTGCATGCTCGGGGAGAACTTAAGATTAATCAACCATTTGTCCACGAGAGCATCATCGGGACCCTTTTCCGGGGACAGATCGTTGGGGAGACCAAAATCGGTGACTTTCCCGCTATTGTTCCCGAAATCACGGGGAGTGCTTATATTACGGGCATCCACCAGTTCTTGGTAAGTCAAGATGATCCGCTGAAAGATGGGTTTCTTGTGGTGAGTCGTTGAGATGGCGTCAAAGGGACGGCGTCAAGTTGTTGAGTCACTCTCCGTGCTCAAATGCTGTGTAACCTTACTGACAAATCTTTTGGTGCGTTCCTTCCGCGGATTGAGTAATACGATGTCGGGTTCCCCTTCTTCAACGATGACGCCATCGTCCATGAAAATCACGCGATCCGCGATTTTGCGTGCGAAGAGTATTTCATGGGTAACAAAGATAATCGTAATCTCTTTTTCCTGTGACAAATTCTCTACCACAGCCAAGACCTCTCCCGTCAGTTCAGGGTCAAGGGCGGAGGTGATTTCATCGAGCAGGAGTACCGCAGGCTCCATGACGAGTGCTCTGGCAATGGCCACCCTTTGCTGTTGTCCACCCGAAAGTTGAGAAGGATAGTTGTCGAGCTTATCCTCCAGGCCCACTCTCTCCAGGACACCAATGGCCCTTCCTTTTGCCTCTTTTGGATCCAAGTGTAAGACAATTTTCAATGCCAACTGTACATTCTCGCGCACCGTGTAGTGAGGGAAAAGATTGAACTGTTGAAATACGATACCTATCTTTTGCCTCAAACTACGAACAGTTTTGCGGTTACTGTTGGTAATTGGTGTATCGCCAATAACTATTCTTCCACTTTGCACATGTTCCAGCGCATTTATACAGAACAACAAAGTAGACTTTCCACACCCACTTGGGCCGATGATGATGACTTTTTCGCCCGCCTCAATCGTCAGGTCAAAATTCTTAATCACGTGGAGGTTCCCAAAATACTTATTGACTTTTGCAAGTTCGATTCTCATTTCGGTATCACCCTTTTTCCCTCAGACGCCTCTCAACCCTTTGACTGAATTTTGATATGGGAAAACAGATCACAAAATAGATCACCGCTGCCATAATCCAGGGGGGTAGGGGATCTAATGTTCTTTGGCCGATAATCTTGGCCGAAAAAGCCAGTTCGATAAATCCAATAGTTGAAACCAATGAGGTGTCTTTGATCACTCCAAGACATATCCCGATAAATGGGGGAATCATAATTCTTACCGCTTGCGGGAAAATAACATACCGCAGTGTCTGAAAATAGCCCATCCCCAAGCTCTGCCCGCCCCACCATTGTGTTTTGTCGATAGCCTCCAAGCCGGCTCGGACAGCTTCGCTAACATAGGCCCCTTGGTACAGCGCCAGGGTGGCAACACCTGAATAAAAGATAGAAATCTCGATACCTGTAAGAGGAGGCAGGGCGTAATAAACCATATACACTTGCAGCAACAAAGGCGTCCCTCTTATAACATCTACATATAGGGACGTAAGCCCCCATAGTATCGGGTTCCTTCTCACAATTCTAAAACTTCTAATCCACCCTACAACAGCCCCAATACAAGAGCCTATACCGATGGCTCCTGCTGAAAGTCCGAGAGTAATAACCGCGCCTTTGAGCAAGTACCAAATATCATAAGGTGTCAGGTGAATTAGGGTTTTAGAAAGCTCTGTTATATCCAAATCGCCCACCCGCCATTTTCATCACAAATTCATGATTCAATATATTTGTACTTAAAAAACTTTTTGTCCAGGAAATCGGAAAAAAGGACAATCGCTTTTGACAAAAGTATGTATATCCCGACCACAACCATGAATGTTTCAATGGCCCGAAAGGTGTGAGCCTGTAAATAGACCGCCTCATATGTAAGGTCCTTGACTCCGATGATCATGCCTAAGGCGGATGCCAGAATACAAATGAGAAACTGGTTACACAGGGCAGGGAATACGATCCCGATAGAGGGAATAACAACAATGTACCGAAAAACCTGCACTCGGCTCATACCCAGGGAAATTCCAGCTCTTCTCTGTTCTTCCCTGATTGCCTCAATCCCTGCCCGGACAATCTCTGATAAATAGCCTCCCGTGTTCACACCCAAGGCAACCACAATACACACAAAAGGTGAAAGGTCTATGCCTATTGAACCGAGTCCAAAATACCATAAGTACAATTGTACCAATAAAGGCGTATTCCTGATTATTTCAACATATGAAGAAGAGACAATTCTTAATAGGCCGATTCTGGAATTTCGACAAACCGCGCCGATTGTCCCAAGGACGATCCCTATGATCATCCCCAAAACCGCAATCTGCAGTGTGATAAACGCTCCGGTGATGAAGAGTTCCTTATTGACCCATATACTTCTGAAATGAAACACGTAGTCCATCGTCTACCTTTTGCCAAGTCCGAGGCTTTTCAAGGGTGCGGAGAAACAACTTCTTGACCCACTCAGGTTGAAATGCTTCAACCACCCATCACTTTTTTTTCAGGCTAACAGGAATCCATGTTTGTGGGGATCATTGGGATCTATGAATAATTGATTTATTCCTGTAATATGGGCACTGCCGGTCACTTCCGGAACAATGGCGGCGTATGATCCAACTCTCGTCTCTTCAACAGCCCTGGCCTTGAAAATGCTTCCAATGATGCTTTCATGGACAAACTCCTCATTTAGTTTGAGCTCTCCCTTTGCATAAAGGGTCGCCACTTTGGCACACGTTCCAGTGCCACACGGGGAACGATCAATGCCGTTCTCAGGAAAGAAAGCCGCATTCTTCACATGGGCACCCGGAGCTGTAGGTTGACCATAAAACTCTACAAATTGGCAGAAGTTGATGAATTCTTTTTCGGGATGTTGAATTCTAACCTGGGCGTTTACAGCATCTTTGATGAGTCGTCCTTTTTCAACGAGTTTACTTGCGCTTTCAGGACGGATCTCTATTCCAACAGAAGCAGCGGGAAGAATCGCAAAAACGTTGCCACCATATGCGATGTCCATTTTGACTTTTCCAAATCCCGGGACACGGACCTCTATATCTTCAGCAAAAACAAAAGAGGGGACGTTTCTGAAGGTCACGTCTTTGGCCACCCCGTTTTCCACATGAACCCTCACCCGGGTCAATCCTGCAGGTGTATCAAATGTTATGTGGGTTACCGGTTCCTCCACCTTGACCATGCCGGTTTCCACAAGAGCTGTGCTAATCCCTATGGTGGAATGGCCGCACATGGGCTGATAGCCATCGGTTTCGATAAAGATTACACCGATATCCGCCTCAGGAATTGTGGGTTGCGTCAGGACGGCCCCCGACATAACGCTATGTCCGCGCGGCTCGAACATAAGCGCTGTGCGAATCCAGTCCATGTTTTCCTTCAGGTGATTCATTTTGTCAACAACGGTCTTGCCGGGTACATAGGGCAGTCCACCGATAAGGGTTCTCGTGGCTTCTCCCCCTGTATGTGTATCGATTACGGAAAGAAATCGAGATATCTTCATCTCCGGTGGTTCCTCCTCATCCACTCCTCGATTACATCAGGCCTTTCTTGGTATAGTACTTTCTGGCCTCCGTTAGTATCTTTTCTATGTTCTCCTCCTGGCTTGGAGTCAAAGGTACCGACACACGATGTGTCGCGAGTATTTCCTCCATTCTCTCCTTGGCATAATGGAGAGCAGACTTTTTGCCTTTCGCCTCCCACTCAGGATAGGTTAGCCTGTCCGCGGCTCTCGGCAGGAACTGCTCCTTCTTCCAGCAGCGTTGAGTATGTTCAGCACCCAGATAGTGGCCCGGAATTGGACCCACCTCCTTTATCACGTCTACTGCCAGTGTCTCATCATTCACTTCAACGCTCTGCAGGAACCGTCCTATCATGCCAACGACATCATCATCCAGTATGGCCTGCAGAGGATGATGGGTGAGTTCGCCGAAAATAGCACCATGAATCGACACACCATTGCCCCCGCACAAGGCGGGAAGCAGAGAGTTCATCGACTTCTCATACCCGCATTGAAAGTCTATCTCTTTGGAATTACTGAATTCGCCACTGTCATTCCAGGTCGGAAGTCCGTATCTTCGCCAGATTTGATTAAACATGGCGGAATGCAGGGAGCATTCGATGGCACCGAAAACAGGAGACCCGTTCCTCATATTCTGGGGATAGTTGAAATTGTAGACTATCATTCTAGTTCCCGGTCTTATTATTTGAAATAAGATTATGGGAGCTATTAACTCGGCATTGTTTGATACCGTTGCCCCGGCGAGGGTTGCGGGCGCAGTCCCCCCGTACATGCCGCCGCCTCCCACCTTGACGGCAAACCCTGCCTCAACGGCCCTAAGACATGCCTCAATCGATTCGCGGTAATAGGTCAGGGGTGGCGCCGGCAGGCATGATATGAACATATCCGCTCCAACCGCCTGAAACATTTGAATCGTGAATATCTCGCAGTCATTTGCATAGCCCTCAGCCGTGAACTTGGTCGAATTTCTCAGCTTGGCTGCAAGGGTCTCGATCATTCCCATGAAGGGAGGGATGTCTTCAAATCCAAAATAGGGTGTGTACTGCATGATGAAATCAACGGTGTCCAATGCATCCAAGACCGTCACGGCATCGTACATATCTTTTCTGGTGGGCACGCGAGACTCCCAGGTATTCAAATCCACAGTCATCATTCCGGGTGCCGCCCCGAAATAGGTGGTATTGCCGCCTATTAGTAAATTGTCTTTTGGATCCCTGGCGCCTAACTGAAAGGTGCCAGGACATTTGCTCAAGCAAGCTTCAACCAGGTAGGCCGGGAAATGCGCCCTGCTATTTCCATGATCCACTTTGCAACCATTCTTTTCGAGCGTCTTCAGGGCTCCCTCATGTTCGATCCTTATGCCTGTCTCCCAGAGGACATCCAAGGTAGCCCTGTGGATCTGTTGAACCTGCTCCTCTGTCAATATCTCAAGAGGCTTAAATTTGCGCGTGAATCCCTTTCTGGGCATACTTTTTCTCCTTTGCTTATTTCCCAAGCAGAGCTCTCGCCAAATCGGTCGCAAGGGGTGCCGTTGGTGCGTACCCATCCGCTCCAATGCTGTCCGCGAATTTCTGGGTTATCGCACCTCCGCCGACCATCACTTTCACCTTGTTTCTCAGACCTTCTTTTTCCAGGGTATCGATGACTTTCTCCTGCTCTACCGAACTCATCGTGAGGAGCGCAGACATGGCCAGGAGATCCGGTTTATGTTCCCTCACTCCCTCTATAAAGTTTTCGGCAGTGACGTTGATACCTAGGTCTTGGACGGAAAAGCCGTCGGCCGTAAGCATCGTACTTACCATATCTTTCCCAATGTTATGGATATCACCGTAGACAGTTCCTATGACAATGACGCCGGCGCTCTCCCGCTTTGTTCCTCTCCTTGTGATTTCTTTTGTCAGTATTGGCAGAGCGGCTTTGAATGCGTCTGACCCCCTAACCAAGTCCGGAAGCCACATTTCCCCTTTGTTAAAACCATCACCAATCTGTCGCATAGCCACCGTCATTGTGTCCAGCACTTTCAGGGGATCAATCTTTTCCTTGACAGTCTTAGAAGCCAAAAGCACAACTTGTCCGTTGTCATACTCTAGGACTGCCTTTTTCAAGTCTTCAAGAATATCGGCACTCATACAACACTCCTTTCTTCATTTGGGGTAATGGTGTCTCCCGGCAATTTGAAAAACTCAGCAACCCGTGGAAAGTTATTTGACCTTTTCCTGCGCAAGGTGGTGACTCTATGGAAGATCGGTTATTTATTCGATTTAACATAAACGTATCTGCTCAATAAACAGGGCTGAATAATAGGCTTACACCTTAATTCCTTATTTGGAGGTTATCCGCCAAAAATACGGCGGGCTTATCCGTAAGGATTTTACACGCCAAGGCGGATTTATCCACAGGATACGGGGTAAAAACACATAAACGTTTGAGAGGGGCAAAAGGGAATGAGGCGACGACCCGCCGGCAATTCGCGAAAGACCCAGTTCATTGACCGCTTTCCAGCAAGTAAGGGGCCGCACGGAAGAAAGTGATCCGAACGGCCCCGGATATGAAATATCCTCTTTACTCGTATGAGGGTCTGACAGGGATATAAGGCATCTTAAACTCTTTATGAAGTTCCTCTATCTTTCCTGTGATGTGCATGTCCCAAAGCCACGTGTTGACCCAGTGGAGCCAGGTTTGGTCGCCATGCCGAACCGCCAGCCCCGTCCATTCATTGAAGTAGCCGGGCTTAACAATCTTGAATTTGCCCGGGAATTTATCCAATATCTTACCGAACCAGATGTCTGTTTCAGCAATCGCATCGACTTTTTTCTGTTTCAGGGCAAGAAGCACATCCGCATTACTATCAAAGGAGATGTAGTCAATTTTGACTCCCTTATCCTTGAAATAGTTCAGGAAAAAGATTTCCGGTGTTGTTCCTCTCACCGTGCCGATCTTATAACCCTTGGTATCATCCAGGGTGTTGATCGGGCTGTCCGCATGAGTCAAGACGAACATCGCTCCTCTCCGGTCCGGTATGGTGAAATCAACCGCCTTGGCTCTCTGCGTGGTAATGGTGAGACCGGCACTGCTGACGTCTATCCGTTTAGCTACAAGGGCCTGGATCCTTGTAGCGGCAACAGTCTCCACTATCTTGAGCTTGACGTCCAATGCTTTGGCCATCTCCTCTGCCAATCGCACATTGAAACCCTTTGGATTGCCCTTTTCATCTCTCCAACCAAGGGGTGGAAAGTCCAACATGACCCCTACTGTTAGAATACCCTTTTTTTGAACCACGTCCAAGAGGCTTTGTTTCTGCTCAGCAGATCCAATTGAAACGAGTCCCGTCATCAAGAATCCAAGACACAACAGACCAACCATAATTTTTTGAAATTTTTTCATAGTCCTCTCCTTTTTCATCTCTTTTTTGATGTTTTAAGCTGAAGCCCTTTCCTTCCATTTACCTCCTTTCTTGACAAAAATTGGCGTGAAAAAACCCTTGAGCCCCTCACGAGGAATCGGGCGGGTGGATTAGTCTTTGGAAATCTACAGGTTTTAAGAAAAAGATTTTGGGGTTGAAAGTTTCCGGTACTGTTTTGTATGAACAGTTTTTAATTGTGAAATGAGTCATTTGCCATGCGTCATTTGTATCCGGATTATCTCATCCGGGTTTTGATGGTCAAAAACAGCCGGTCGGTAATATGCTATTAAATCTTTTCGCCACGACTTAACATAATTTCTCATTACTGTCAAATTTAATATTGCAAAAATCTCAAGATTTTGTTACACAGAGGGATTGTTGACCTTCTTAATTAATATTCTATGGAAGCTTCGCTCGGGGAACTATATAAATACCCATTTTTGCGGAAAAGGAGCTGATCCATGCATCTGACCCATCAAGAGAAAGAAACCTTAGAAGGAAAGGGAGGGGAAGCAGCACGCCTTGCCCTTGCGATTATGGTCGATCTGGGAGAGTTATTCGGTGCCGAGGAAATGATGGGCGTATCACAGGTACACATTGACAGCTCGGTCTATATGGTGGACGCCGGACTGGAATTTGCGGAACGGATGGCGGAATTGGGAGGCAGGGTTGCCGTCCCCACCTCCCTCAATATCGGCGCCGTCGATCTCGAACGGTGGAAGGAATACCGTGTCCCTCCCGAACTTTTAGAAAAATGCCGAAGGATGGAAAAGGCATACATGAAGATGGGTGCTACCCCCACGTGGACCTGTGCCCCCTACCAGCAGGGGCTGATCCCTCGATTTGGCGAGCAGATTGCCTGGGGGGAATCCAACGCCATCGCCTTTGCCAACTCCGTGATCGGTGCGAGAACCAATCGTTATGGAGACCTCATGGACATCTGTGCCGCGATCCTAGGAAGGGTTCCGAGGTTCGGTCTTCATCTGACGGAGAATCGCAAGGCGGAGGTCCTGATCCGTCTGGCCGGGGTGACTGAAATGTTTGGGGACAGGGCTGTGTATCCTCTTCTGGGATTTTTGGTGGGGGAAATAGCCGGAGACCGTGTGTCGGCCATCGAAGGCATTCCGAAGAATGTGGGCGTTGATTGTCTCAAAGGCTTTAGCGCGGCCGCAGCATCCTCCGGAGCTGTGGGCCTTTTTCACGTTGTTGGTGTGACACCGGAGGCTCAAACATTGGAGATGTGTTTTCAGGGCGCAAAACCAAAAGCGGTGGCGGAAATCTCGCCAAAAATGATTCGGGATGCAGAGCAAAGGCTCTGGACGGCCAAAGGGGACAAGGTGGATCTGGTAACCGTCGGCTGTCCCCATTTCTCCTATATGGAGTTTAAAGAATTGGCACGGCTCATGGAGGGGAAGAGGGTGCACAGCTCCATAGCCTTCTGGGTCTATACGAGCCGGACGGTCTATGGATGGGTCAAAAGCAGTGGTATGCTCAAAGAATTGACAAACTCGGGAGTCATGGTATTTACCGATGGGTGCCCTTTGCAAATCCCCAGGGAGACATGGCACTTCCATGTCATGATGACCAACTCTGCGAAATCTGCCAACTATTGCTATTCCCAGACGGGGCTTGATGTGGCCTATGGAAGTCTTGAGGAGTGTGTTGACACCGCCATTCACGGTAAAATCTGCCGGAGGGATTTACCATGGAGAAGATCCTAAGGGGATGTTGTGTGGTCCCAGGAAAATGCAAAGGGGAAGTCATTGTGACATCTCAACCAATCAGCTTTTGGGGCGGGGTGGATCCCACAACCGGGTGTATCAATGACCCTCGCCATGAGCTTTTTGAACAATCGATCGCAGGTAAGGTGCTTGTCTTTCCTTTTGGCAAGGGGTCGAGTACGACCTCCCTCATCATTTTGGAGTTGGCAAGAGTGGACAAGGCCCCGGCCGCCATGGTTAATTTGAGAACGGAACCCATCTTGGCGACGGGTCCCATTGCCAGTAAACATTTTTACGGCAAGGAAATTCCGGTCGTTAACTTGAATGAAGAAGCTTTCCGGTTGCTGAAGACCGGGCAGGATGTATTTGTCAATGCCACCGCAGGGGAGGTGGTTATTAGAGAATCAGGAGGGAAAAAATGAAGATTACACAGATTGATGTTTACCAGGTTAGCTATAAGTATCTGGGGGGCGAGTATGCCTGGTCAGGCGGACATTCGGTGTCCTCCCTCGTCAGCACGATCGTTAAAGTATCCACCGATGAGGGCCTCAAAGGATTTGGAGAAGTTTGTCCTCTCGGCTCAGCTTACATGGCTGCTTACGCACGAGGGGTACCGAGTGGTATCGAGGAACTGGGCCCTATCTTGATTGGTCAGGATCCGTGTCAAATCAGATCCATCAACGGACTTATGGATTCAGCGATGAGTGGGCACAACTACGTCAAGTCGCCCTTGGATGTGGCTTGTTGGGACATATTGGGTCAGGCGACCGGCCTTCCCGTCTGTACGCTGCTAGGTGGTCGACAAGTGGAAAGCTATCCCCTTTACCGGCCCATATCACAACACTCGTCCGAGGAGATGGCCGATGATGTTGCCCGCTTCAGGTCCGAAGGGTACCGGCGGTTTCAACTTAAAGTCGGTGGTGATCCTGATGACGATATCAGGCGTATCAAGGCGGTTCTTAAGGTTCTTGGACCCGGCGATATCCTCGTGGCGGATGCCAATACGGGCTGGCTGATGCACCAGGCGATCCGTGTTGTTAACAGCGTCGCCGGAGAGGACCTCTATATTGAGCAGCCGTGCCTCAGCCTGGAGGAATGCCTTGTGGTTCGGGAGCATACGCAATTGCCCATGATCATTGATGAGGTGATTACGGGAGTCGGCCCACTCATGAGAGCCTATGAGAAGGGAGCCATGGATGGGATCAACCTCAAGCTCTCCCGGGTTGGGGGGTTGACCAAGGCCAAACAGATCCGCGATTTGTGCGAAACACTCGGCATCGTGATGACGATCGAGGACAGTTGGGGGGGTGATATAACGACCGTCACGATCGCCCATCTTGTTGGAAGCACCCGGCCGGAATTTCTCTTCACCACCACGGACTTTAACAGTTTTGTTGATGTCCGGGTTGCGGAAGATACGCCTGTGAGAAAAGAGGGACGACTATCAGTCCCTTCAGGACCTGGTCTTGGCATCCATGTGGATGAGGAGATGCTGGGCGAAGCATTGTTGACGTTAAAATAGACACCCGGGTTTCGTTCGGGCAGTCTGGTTAAAGGGTAAGACCCATCTGACCTTTTTTTCGGATGCAAGTCAATCTGACGAATGGGCCAAAATCATCAAGAAACGAGGGCAGGAAGTGGAGGTTCTGTAGAAAATGAAATTGGGTTTTTTAGGAACGGGCAATATCACGACAGCCCTTGTTGAGGGGTTGTGCACTTCCCAGGATCCTCCGGTGAACGTGCTAGTGTCCCCGCGGAATTCAGAAAAGGCTGAAAAGCTTGCTTCAAAGTTCTCCCAGGTCGAGGTCGCCCCAAGTAATCAGGCGGTTGTTGACGGGTGCGACTGCGTGTTCCTTGCTCTGCTTCCGCCGGCTGCGTCATCGGTCCTGGGCGAGCTCCGATTTCGGCCCGATCAGACAGTCATCTGTCTAATCGGCACCAAACCAATCGCCGAAGTACGCCGACTCGTGAAACCGGCACAGAAGGTGGTCCGGGCTGTGCCTATACCATCGGCAGCAGAGCACGTTGGGCCAATCGCCATCCATCCTCAAGACGCACGGGCTGTTGAAGTCTTTGGTAAAGTTGGAAAGCCGCTCGTTGTTCAAGATGAACGGCAATTCAATATCTTATGTGCTTTGACTGCGCTCATTGCCCCCTTCTATACCCTGATAGAAGAGCTATGCCGGTGGAGCATGTCTGCGGGGGTGGACAGACAAATTGCCGGGCCCTATATAGCCTCAATGTTCCATGCCCTTTCAACCCTGGCAACTGGGGTATCTGACGGGGATTTTTCAGATTTGTTAGCCGACGCGGCTACACCCGGGGGTCTCAATGAGCAGGCACTGGCGGAGATCCTCAAACTGGGCGGATACAAAGCGTTCTTAAAAGCCCTGGATTCCATTGCTATCCGTTTGGGCGAAAAAGCCCCCGGGCATCGACAATCCCCTTGAGGAATCGTCCAGATTCATATGCCGGATTTTGTCCAGGTGAGCGCTACTAAATTGCTTAATTGCCTATATCCCAAATCCTAAATACCAAGTACTTCGCGGCAGTACTGAATGCTACGCTCCACCGCCTCTCGCTCACGGCGGCGGGCTTCAGGCGGTTCGTCCGATCCTGCATCCAATTCCACTTCAATGTTGATGCGATTCATAGAAGACCGATCCCTTATGATTTCGTATGCCCGTTTCAAGTCGATATCACCGTCCCCCAAAGCAACGCCAGTGTATATGCAACCGTGTAAGGTTCGACTTCAATTCTGTGATCATCGAAGTGGTTTGTGAAGGCTCTAGGGGCCAGATTTTCAATAGCAACCATCGGGTCTTCAGTCACCACCAATGCATTGGCTGTGTCCACGCAGGCCCCTACAAAAGGGTGGTTGACGCGATCGATCAACCAGAGAACCTCGCTCGAAAAAGATTCGATATGATTTTCCAGGGCCAACTTCACGCCTTTCGACTCGGCTATCGGTGCTGCAACGTGTAGGCGTTTGGCAGGGTCCTCTAATTGATGCATGACCTCAGGATGATGGCGGCTTGCGCAATATTAAAGTCATGTCCACCGGCCAAGTCGGAGGCTTGATTTTCCCGAAGAAGGATGGATATCCGTAAGGATCACAAATGTAATTGAACGACTTAACAAAGAATTTAAACGCAGAACAAAACCCATGGAGATTGTAGCTGGGGAAATGGCCTGCTACACGCTCCTGACTTTTATCTGCTTAAAGATGGAGTTACACTGGCAGTCAAACCCCACAGAAAAAATGCGTAAGAACCTGCCATTCTTTAAAGAATTGGCCTTTGATAATTTTACACAAAATTCTTGACACTACCTAGGTGAGTATGGGACTTTGTCAGAAGCGGTTTTGTGGACAGACTATCAATGAACGCTTTGGAAAATAAGCGGTGAGCATAGAACCCGGGAAGTTTTTACACCAAGGATACCAGTTAAACCTGTTCCTATTGAAGCTCTCATTGGGTGATGGGGGATTACAGCGGTCATTCTTAAATTTTTACCACTCCCAAATTCGGGGGAAGAGCAAAAGATTTCCGATGGTTAAATCATGAATCCATTGTAAATAAGTTCCTCTTTTTGAATGGATAGGGACCTTATTAATCTCTCTCCAATCTGGGAAAATAAAAACGAGGTGAAGTTATTCAAGATAAATAAAATTTAGATTAAATTTAAGCTAACAAAGTGCCAGCTATAAATACAACCATCTGATTTTTATACAAAAAAAATGAGGAGTATTTTATGAATCAAGATCTTTACGGATATTTTGGAAGGCAATTGCGGGTATCCCTTAAGGACAAAGAAATTAAGATAGAAAAAATCGATGCCAACATTTTAAAGAAATATTTAGGCGGGGTTGGATATGCAGCCAAGATTCTCTATGAAGAGTTAAAAGAGGGTATCGACCCTTTGTCACCGGACAACAAAATCGTTTTCGCCACCAGCCCATTGACGGCAAATAACATTCCGGGTGGGGGTAGCATCATGCTTTGCTTCAAATCACCATTAACCGGCATCTGGGGGGAATCCAGATGCGGTGGAGATTTTGGCCCTGATTTGAGAAGGGCTGGATTTGATGCGCTGATCATCGAAGGTAAAGCCACAGAGCCGGTTTTTCTAGTAATTAATGATGATGACATCTCGCTTAGACCTGCCGGGCATCTCGTTGGGAAAAAAGTTACAGAGAAGACTGCCGCCATTCGGAAGGAATTAAATGACTCGAAAATGTCTATCGCCTGTATCGGACCGGCGGGAGAAAAATTGGTCAGATTTGCAACAGTCATGGTAGGGCACCGCGCCGCTGGAAGATGCGGTGCAGGCGCCGTCATGGGGTCGAAGAATTTGATCGGCATTGCCGTAAAGGGCTCACAGCAGGCTCAAGTTGCGCACCCTCAGAAACTGAAAGCGGCCATAAAGGATGCAATGCGGATCATCCAAGAGAGTGAGATAGCATCCGGATTTAAGGCACACGGAACAATTGGAGATATGGCAGCTAATGATGCCGCCGGCGACTGGCCGACAAAAAACTGGCATTCCAATTCCTGGGGAAAAGGAGAAAAAATTTTCGAGCAATTTAGCAAAAACCATCTGGTAAAAAATCATGGATGCTATCGGGGATGTCCCATTGCCTGCGGTAGAATTGCTGAAGTCAGGAAAGGCAAATTTCAAACACCACAGCATGAGGGAAGCGAGTACGAGTCAATTTCTGCATTTACCGCATTTGTATTGAATGAAAATGTCGAAGCTGCAATTCATGCCACCTATCTTTGTAATGAATATGGTATCGATACAATTTCAACAGGAGCGCTCATTGCATTTGCAATGGAATGTTATGAAAACGACCTTTTAAGAAAAAAAGATATTTCCGGCCTAGATCTGAGTTGGGGTAACCCGGATGTGCTGCCTGCGCTTGTGAGAATGATATCATTAAGAGAAGGTATCGGTGATATACTTGCAGAAGGGGTGAGAGGCGCATCAGAAAAAATAGGCAATGGTTCTCAAGCTTTTGCAATTCACGGAAAAGGTCTTGAGGCACCAGCCCATGATCCCAGATCGGGTAAGGCCTTAGCTGTGACTTATGCTACTGCAAACAGAGGGGCTTGTCATATCCACCCGCTTGAGGGCATGGCCTATGATTCAGGAAAGCTCGATTGGGGGTTGAAGACCTATGGAATCCCCGATCCAAATTCGGTCGAAAGGTGGGATGAAAGGGGTAAGGGCCGGATAGTCAAGCTTCTTCAGGATGGAATGGTACTGCCGGATATATTGAATACGTGCAAATTCTTTATGTACCCTGGAATCACGCTTGACAATCTTGCGGATTTGCTTTCAGCATCAACTGGCTGGGAGATAAATGGCAGTGATTTGTTGGAGGTCGGTGAAAGGGTTCTAAATCTCCAGCGGTTATTTAACATGCGCGAAGGGCTGAGTCGCAAGGATGATCAACTGCCGGAAAGAATCAAAGCGAAGCCTGAATTCGGGTTTTACGAAAAAGAGGGGCAATGTGCGATCAAGGATTTTGAAGGTATGCTGAACGAATACTATGAAGCAAGAGATTGGGACATTGAGACCGGCATGCCATCAAACGAGAAACTTAAGGAACTTGGATTGGAGAAAATGTAATTTTATCACCCTAGCGGTTCTAGATCGGTCAAGAAGTCTTTATTTTAAATATGTACCATTATCCAAGAGGTTAGGATATGAAAATCAGGGTACATTTATACACAATTTTAAATAAATACGGAAAGGGCAGAATTGACGAAAATAACAATATGGTATTGCCTGGACCTGTGCCACTCGGGGAATTAGCAAATCATTTAAACATTCCTGAAAAATTGGGAAAGACTTTTTTGGTAAATGACATCCCTCGTCCCAAGGAATATGTGCTCAAAGATGGAAATACAGTAAAAATATTTGGCTTTATTTGTGGTGGGTAACAATTTCATTAAGAGGATCAAAGAGGCTGCCGAAAGGGGGGATGTCATGCAAATAAAGTCAATTGCCCGGGAGTTAAAGTCCTAATTCGGTGCCATGGCACCGTTCGGTGACAAATTGATTCAAATGGCAGAAGGTTTCGATTTCGATGGCATTTAAAAATTTGTGCTCGAGTTAGACAGCTAAATCAAATTCAATTGGTCCACCAATTCCATGAATAGAAGCGATTCTTACTCTGTTGCATTAGCAAACGCAATCCCCACAGTACCAAAATTAGAAGTTTCGGTTATCAACCTAATTTTCTCAAGCGTGTTCAGAACTGCACACTGGTGAATCTAATCTTCACTTTGTGGATTTTCTATACGAACTCCAAGATATAGCGGTTGGGTTAATTGGTAGGTGTCGCAGGACTTCTTGCCCAAGTGCTGCCTCAGAAAAATCGGATTTTAATGCACTATTCTAATGATATTCCTTTCGATAATAAATAACACAGCATAGCCAAAATTGCAATATATCTAATACATTTACACCCTGATCGCCTTCTTTTATCACCTATCTATTAAGCTTTAAATTGGTCTGAAATTTAAATTAAACACATGATTTCCATCCCGTTCATCCGCCCCATGTATCAGGTGAAGC
>SDBS01002531.1_pt1 | contig 18245 bp, 37 predicted proteins | sample 2277091 | NCBI WGS metagenome assembly SDBS01 (sample SAMN10404972, study PRJNA504765) | marine sediment metagenome | isolation source: marine sediment core GS10_PC15, 163 cmbsf | place: Arctic Ocean: Southern Knipovich Ridge | collected 2010 | reverse complement strand
AGCTGTTCGTCAATACCCGCTCTAGGGGCACCGGATGAATCCGATGCTGCGAGGGGCCATCCGAGAGCGGATGGATGTCGGCATTGCCGCCGTTAACGGGCTCGTTCCGCTTGGACGCGGGCAGCGGATCGCCATAATAGCGGGTTCCGGTGTCGGGAAGAGTATCCTGATGGGGATGATGACCCGGCATACGGCTGCAGATGTCACCGTTATCGGTCTGGTCGGGGAGCGGGGACGGGAGGTCAAAGAGTTTGTGGAGGAAACCCTGGGGCCGGACGGTATGAAGAAAGCCGTCGTTGTCGCCGCCACATCCGACTCTCCCCCGCTTGTCAGGATGCGCGGCGCCTATTTGGCAACAACATTGGCCGAATACTTCAGGGACCAGGGCAAACATGTGCTGCTGATCATCGATTCCATTACGCGGTTTGCCATGTCTTCCCGGGACGTGGGGCTGGCTGCCGGCGAACCGCCGACCAGCAGGGGATATACGCCGTCTTTTTTTGCAAAAATTCCGGTTCTTCTGGAACGGGCAGGAAGTGTGCAGAACAGCGGCAGCATTACCGGAATATATACCGTGCTGGTGGAAGGTGACGATCTGAACGACCCGGTCGGTGATACGGTTCGATCCATTGTCGACGGTCATATCGTGCTTTCCCGTAAACTGGCAAACCGGGGTCATTACCCGGCCATCGATGTGCTGGAAAGTGTCAGCCGTGTCATGCGGGATGTGATTGATCCGGAGCATCTGGCGCTTCGGGAAAAGACCATCGATATCCTGTCGGCGTATCAGGGTGCGGAAGACATGATCACCATCGGTGCATATGTGGACGGCTCCGACCCGAGGATCGATCAGGCAAAACAGCTGATGCCCGGGATCCAACAGTTTCTGCGTCAGGATATCTCCCAAAAGATTTCTTATGAAATGTCTCTGGATCAGCTGAAAAAAGTATATCAGGATTAGAATAATGAAACGGTTTCAATTTCGTCTCGAACCTTTGCTGAGTTACCGTGAGCATCTTCTTGGACAGGCCCAGCAAGAAGTTGCCAGGATTCGCGCGGATGTACTGGCCTGTGATGAACGGATCGCACTTTTGGAAAAAGATTCCGATGTAACCAATCAGGAACTGGACAAGGAGCAACTTAGAGAACTGCCTCATCTTCACGCGAGGCAAGAATTATCCGCGACGCCAGCAGCCGAATATTCGACAGGTCGTTCAGTCCCCTCGAGAATTTCACTCGAAAAAACCCGACGAAGTTCGCGACCGGATCGATCGGCTCATGACGCCAGGCGTCACCCGCATTGAACTTTTCGCGCGTGAACGTGCGGAGGGGTGGGATTCGTGGGGACTTGAATTGCCCCCCGTCGAGGAGGCCGCGAACGATCGGCTGCTCCAGTGATCAAAGTTCTTGACGGAAAATATCGGATCTGGCGAGACGGTCGTGATGTTCGTTGGGCCATTGAGGATTGGCCAGATGATGGTATAGGCGGTCAGAACCATGGATCCGCGGGCTCTTTGGACGACGCGATCGCCCGCTGTGTAATACACTCGGAAGCCCGTTCCGAGTTTGACAACACATGAGCGGCGTGGGCTAACTAGCCCATGCCAGCAAACGCTCTGTCACCCACCGAACGTGCCGATCGCGCTGAGTCTCGCGTATCTAGGCGCAGCGCCAAAGATAAGGCGATGAAACTACGCCTCATTGAAGGCGGGACGTTCGTCGCTGCCTCGATCCTTATTGGGGGTCTAGAGGCGCGATTTCCAAATATGGCGGCCTTTGGTCCTGGCGATCGCTTGAACCTTGGAGTCCTTTTGCTCGGAGTGGGCGTCGTTGCGCTCTTTTTCGGCAAGGGCGTAACCAAGGAATTCGGCAGCGGACTTGCGTACGCGGGTGCCGGCCCATTCTTGAGGGATTTCGGCGTCCGTATCCTAGGAGGATCCTAATCACCGGTGGGTAGGACCACCAAGTTCAAGAGGAAATCATGAGCGTTTTGATTCACGCCCCGTCTAAGGGGCAGATGCTGGGTGCCATTGCGGCACGCAAAAGACGCACCGAATTCGGTGTCGGCGGCGGGGGTGGTAGGTGTGCGGTTGCCCCTCGTTCGGGTGGCACCGATCCGCGGTGTTACGACATCAATTATTTGATGTGTTGCAAGCAGATCACGTCGGATTCTGTTTTGACGGTTGCAGCGGCTACGGCATGGACGATCCAGGTTGAGCCGCAAAATAGTCCCTATTTCAAGCCGTGTGCTATCGCGATGATGGTTGCGGATTCGGCTGATCCTGGGCTGAAGAGATTAGCGCGGATCACCGGTGCGAGCGTTCGGGATTGTCCTGTTTGGACCATAAACACCCCGACGCCAGTCGTTGGCACGACTGCGTTTTTTACGTCCGTGCTTTTTGACCCCGAAGCTAGAGATGGTTGTGGTTGTCCTTTTGATGGCCCGACGTTTTCAAATCTTGCTCTGACTGCGCCTTTTCGGATCTTTGGATTCAACGACAACGCGCTTCCGATCGATATCACCGTGATGTTGTGGGGAGATGAGTGCGGGATTGCACCCGATTGCGGTTGTGGGAACGACAAGGCTAAGGTGTTGCCTCCAATATTTGGGCCAGCTCCTACGGTTACCACGAGCAATGCGAACGGCAGGGTTGGGTAAATGGACAGGCTCCAAGAGATCCGGGGACTGGCGACGGCCCATTATGATGGCCATGTTCGTCATGTTTTCGGATCTTTTGGTCCTAACTCAACACCTGTTGCGAGGCTCCCGTTTGTTCTTAGCCAGGCTCTGAAATGGGAGGAGTGCAAGGGAACGCGCCTTTGGCTGGTCGGATGTGATGCAATCGAGGTATTGCGGATCAACGATGGTGAACCGGAGGACCCTCCGATTGATATCAAAGTTATCGATGGGAGTACCGCGTTGCCTGCTTTGGCGACGCGTACCGCTGGCCGTAGCCAGCTCAAGGTGCAGGTTTCTCTGAATCGTTTTGCGGGGCGGCACCAGTTTTTTATGGATTCAAACCAGTGGGTAGAAGTCCATAGCAATTGCGTGTCTTTCCAGCTTGTGGCTCCTGCAAATTTTGTTGAGGTTGCCCCTGTCGCGGTCCGGATCGTGACTCCCACGCGGAACGGCTTTGTTGGGGACGTGTTGATCGGCGCTGCGGCGATCGAAATTGAGGAATCCACGGCCCTGAATGAAGTCACGTTTACCGAAAATCTCCATATTCCGCTCAACACGACGGGTGCGATTCGGGTTCCGCCGTACGCTCGCTCGGTTACGATCTACCAGAACCCCCTTGGCGCAGCGTCTGTGAGATGGACCGGCCAGTACGGCGATCCTGCGGTCCTTGGTGTGACAACGATCGCCCAAGCAATTCCCTTTATCCCCGGTGCCCGAAAAACGGAGCCTGAGATAATACTTCCGGACGTCACGTTTTTGATTTCCGACATCGACGCTGTAACGGAACGGTTCTTCACACTACGCTGGGGAATCGTCCCCTAGGAAACAACGGAAAATGGAACAGACAGTACGACCCAACGAACGCCAGCAGGCTTTTTGCCTGGGCTTGAATGCGGCCCTTGTGGGAACCGGTGCCAACACCTCCGTCCTTCGATGGGACGCGATCACGATTCAGAACAACGGTCAGGGTGTTGCTGGCCCACCGATCGCGAACTGGATGCTGTTTGCTACCGGTGCAGTTCCTGGATCTACATTCACTCTTTTGCGCCGTGGGATCTATCGATTCCAGGGATCTGCGGTTATTCCCGCGACGTCGCCGGTGCGCTTTGCTGTTAGCATGAATGCATCGGCCGCGGTTCTTGCTTTTGCGGGTAGCCTTTTACCCTCGGTTGATGCCACGGTTAGAGATTCGGCCTCTGTCACCGCACCGGCTGCAACGATTGTCAGCGCCAGGGTTGACTACATTATGGTCGTCTCTGATGCTGATGCGGCTGCTGGGGCGGTAGTTCGCTATCATCTGCAAACGGTTGCTGCCCCAAATACGATCATTGTCGACGCGAATGTTGATCAGGCGGACGTGCAGGCGATCGTCACCTATCTTGGGGATATCTACGGGGCATAGAAAAGGTCTGGTGACCCACAAAGCGACAGATGATGGCTTGATCGTAGGGGTAAGAGTCCCCCGGAACACGTCGTCGGAGGCTCTCGAGAGCCTGATCATGCTCCAGATCGAAGGGGCTGCGGATGTGAATACCGATTGGTATCTGCGGCAATGGGAGATGGGGCGCGAGCCGCCGTGCTGTGCGGGCTGTGCAAATCTCGTCTATAAACCCGACCGTCTCGGCGAGTCCTCAATCGTGGATGCGATTCCGCATCTTCTCAAGAACGGTTGCGTTTCTTGTGCTCCTGCGGTGGCAATGAGTCTGGGTCATGAACGGGCATCCCTTATTGCAGCGGGTGGCACATGGCCCGAAGCAAAGACTGCATTTTCTCCGGTGCTTGAACGCCAGGACACTGCGGGGATGGTTCATGGGTTCGTGCGTGGGTCCGCTGGTGTTGGGGCACGGGGTCCCCGGAAAGTACGGTACTGGCACGCGTTGATGCGCAGGCCTGACGGGTCAATCGAGGATGTTACAGAGGAATTGAAACGTGGCCGATAACACAGGGCGAAACGTTGCGATCGGGGTCATTTTATTGATCGTATTGATTGGCTTCGGTGCTGCTGCGGCGGATGTGATTGACGACGACGAGCCCGACGACGACGATCCGGATCCAGACGATCCGCTAGTTCCGGGGCCGATCGATGTCCCCGGCGTTCCATTTCAACCGCCGGGGCCGGGTGAAGATCCGTTTATCGTTACGGTGATCCCAATACAGGACCCGCCGATCAATGACATCCTGAACGATTTCCCGACTGGGGGAGCTTTCTATCAGGTTGAGTTTGGTGATCAGTTTTTCCATTCGAGCACGTCCCGATCTATTGTCAAAAGGTGGTTACGCACGGAGGCATTTACTGCCGCTCAGGAATTCGGCGGCTTAGACGATGCGGAAGCAAATATTTTTGCCAAGGGTGTTGCTGGCAACGCGTCGCTAAGGGTTCAGGGCTTGGATTTGATTCAGTGTGCCTATTTCAACGATAAGGCATATGGGACCTGGGGGTATGGTTCGCAAGCCCAGGCGAGCCCACACGGTCGAGCTATACGGCTGCTAAAACAGCATCCGAATAATCTTCGTCGGCTGCGAGATGGGAAACCCGCCGGTCGCAATATTCGACTACGAACGCCAGCTGATAAGGGCAAGGGCAACGCGCTTGGGGTTCAAAAGGAGCTCCGTGATGCTTTTGAGCTTTTGTGGCTGCCCGAGCTGAATAAAGAGACTCTTTGGGAGAGCGGGGGGACCGAGCTGAGCACGCAGGGTGTGGTGTGGCCTGACGGGAGCTCGAAGATGAATCCGCCGCCGTGGATTATGGCGCTGGACATCGTGGATTTTTCTGATTCCGGCTTTGGGGATTGGGGTTGCTAGATGGCGACATGCTCACTCGATTACATGGCGCTTGTCGTCACTCGAGAGGGCCTCACGCCCAAGGATCCTTTTTCAAAAATCCTTGGTGTCGAAATACCGCCAACAATTGATGATTATTCCGAATGGAAAATGCTGGCCCAGTCATTGACTGGGCAGATGCATAGCCATTTGATCCACCTGGGACGCATCGAGGAAGATAAGGGCGAAGGGTTCCCTAAGTGGAATTCGTTTGTAGAGGAATCGAATGCCATCCGGGAGCGTGCGGACGGCCTGGAGTCTGTTCTTGAGGAACTGTTTCAAGAACTCTCCGAGGGGGAACTTTTTCTCACTGCACCAATTCAAAAAGCTATAGACGTTGCAGTATCTGCCGTTTGCCTTATGGAGCAGATTGATGGTGCCGTGCTTGATCTGGGTGCGCAGCCGTTATCAATTCCTCCCCCCGTTGGCGGAAAAGGGAGCGGAAATGGCCAGGGGCCGTCGTTGGGATTCCTGGCCACCGTTGGGATCTTGGCCATTACTGGCATCGTGATCGGCGGAATTGTCTGGTACAGCCGCAGCCAAATTGCGATCGCAGGAGAGGTGTAGAACCGTGGGACCATTAGTCGCAGTTGTAGGGCTCGGGCTTTTGCTTATCTTTGCGTTTGGATCTGGCGAGGATGAGAACGGCGATAAGCCGAAGCCCAAGCCGAAGCCCAAGCCGAAGCCAACGCCAACGCCAACGCCAACGCCAACGCCTGGAGACGGGCCGATCGTCGAACCGCCGATCAATCAGGGGCCACGGCCGGGCGGTCGTGGATATGGCGGCGGCCAGTATGGGGACGGAGATTTCCCGGCGGATTTCGATTGGGACGGCAACGGTCTGTTTATCTCAGTTGAGTGTGACCAAGTGGCCGAGGGGTCGCAGTTTATGCCCAACTCGCAGATCATCTCAGCTTGCGAGTATCCAACCCTGGCCGCAACTCTTGAGGATGAGAACGGCGAGTGCGCTCCATTCAATATGGTCTATGGGTACATGGACTTTCTGATCAATCAGGAAGGCATGACAGACCCGATCGATATAGCAACCCAGATTCTCACGGAGGTTGCTCCCTTCTGCGCGCAGATGGACCCAGACACGTGGCCCGATCCGTTGATCGATTGGTGGAATAGCTTTATCGATCGCACGACCGAGTATGTTCAGGCCAGCGTGATAGGACTTGAGTTCAAGCCCGAGAACTAATGGGCCCGCTCATCGCCATAGGCGTGATCGTGGGAATCGCGATCATCGCTGGGGCCGGCGGGGGTGTCGGTAGCGCTGCTGATGATGTGGAGATCTCGCAGGAGGGGATCGCCGATCTGAAAGAGCTCGCCCGGGCGGCCAATCTCCCTGAGGAGTACGTCGGTTTTTTGATGCTGGTTGCGATCGGCGAGAGCCGCGGTAATAACCTTGTCGGTTTGGGAAACCCGGCGCAAATGCCTCCGTGGACCAAAACGCATAAGACTTGGCTGGCGAAGGACCGGCCGGCTCGGAGTTCACGACAAAGAAACGAGGCTAATGCCGCGCGCCGCTCCTACGATCGCCAGCGTAGGCGCTGGCTCCCCGATTGCTGGCCGGAGTCTGGCTACACGTTTGGGTCCGGTGGCTGGTTTGGGCAGATCCCTGGAAACGCTTTGGCCGGTTTTCGAGGTACAGATCTCGAGTGCCAGCATCCGTTTTCAGTGTTCGACCCGGCGACGTCTGTTGTGATGGCAATCGCGATGATCAAGAGGCTGCGCGGGTGGTCCGGTTTTCGTGAGGACCCCACGATCCTGAACCTTCGGGTGGGATGGGGAAATCCGGGGAGCATGGGGAACGCTTCGATCCTTGCATCCAAGCGTGCGGGGTTTGTGGAGGACGCACAGGAAGTCGGGTTGCCGGCTAGCTTCCTTGACGAGCGATTACCGGTCCTTTCTGACTTCGACCCGGTAACGCTCTTGATCGCGCTCGGAGGGGAGCCATGGCTACCACAAAGCCCAAGCCCAATTCCAACGTCCTAAGCAAGCCGTGGTGGGAGTACATCATCGGGGGTGCTTTGGGGGCGCTTGGATTTGTGATTGTGGTCAAGATGATTGATGCGGCTTTTGTAGGTGACAAAAACATCTTTGACGGAGATGACGACTGATGGCCAAGAAAAAAGCAAAGAAAAAGAAGCCCAAGAAGAAGCCAAAGAAGCGTGGCAAGAAAAAGGCCTCCAAGAAGAAGGCCAAGAAAAAGGCCTCCAAGAAGAAGGCCAAGAAGAAGAGCAGCAAGAAAAAGAGTTCAAAGAAACGCGGTAAAAAGAAGGCCAAGAAGAAGGCCTCTCGTAAGAAAAAAGGAACCTGTGTTCGCAAAGTGACTGTCGTCTACGGTCGGTGCGTGTAGGGTGAACCATGAGCCTGTCGATGTGTGGACGCTGGTGCATTTGGGCGCCGGCTTTGCGGCGGGCGCTGTTGGAGTTTCTTTTGGGTGGTCTATGATTGCCGCTGTCGCATATGAGGCTATCGAGCAGTACGTGGAGCGGACCGAGTGGGGTCGGGAGTTTTTCCAGTCCGATGGGCCTGAGGGCTGGGAAAACGTTGCGGTCGACCTGATCGTGTTCGCGGGGGGTCACTGGGTCGGGAACAAGGCGCGATGAGGGGGATCATGCTTGTGGCGCCGTACGACCTGGACACCCGAGCGATTGACCGGTTCACGGGTCGCCTAGGATACGGGCACGCGGCGATCTTCAACGGTGAGCGCGCGGCGGGCCATTGGGTGGGGATTGACGCCAGTTTTGAGGAACAGCGCATAAGTAGGCGATATCTTTACGAAATCGCCAAAGGGTCGCCTTGGGTAATGATTCCCCTTAGTCGTCCCGCACTTGCCCACACCTATCGCAACGCTCAGCGGCGCCTAGGGCAGCCGTATAACAATCTAGGCCTTGCGGGTGTCCAGCGTCCCAACCGTTCGGCAACGTGCTCTCAGCTGATTCTGGAGTGCTTGCCGGCTCATGTGGCCGCCACCGTTCCGACCTGGCGCGCGGGCTGGTGTTCCCCTAATTGCCTGGCAAAATGGAGCCGTCAATGTGGATCTTCGCAATACTCTTGATCGGCGTCGGTGCCGCGATTTCCTTCACGCGGGCGCCGCTAGAGCCCCTCGAGGGGGAGCTCGGTTCGCGGGTGGCTGTTCTGAAGTATCGCCGGAACGTTCTTGCGGTTACACAGCATGGACAGGGGTTCGCCTGGTACCTCTATAAGAAGGCGGACACGCTGGGGACGGGGGGAATTTCTGATTTCCCGACGGATTTCCAAGAGCCCCTTGAAATGTTTCTCGAGCAGATCGGTCAGGAGACTGAGATCAAGATCACGATTTCGGCGCCGACTGGCAAGATCGAAGCGAGCGTTTTCCCCGGTGTGATGGACGAGGGTCCGTGGGGTTGGCAGGGAGAAGCTGAACTCCCCGGCCGTGACAGTATCAGCGGTTTTGGGAGCTCTACATCTAGAGGCTTGGCACTTCTAAATCTTTGGAATTGGATGACAGGAGTTCTTGGGTTCGATGGCCTCGCGGAGCCCCCCGAGTTTGAGGTTGAGGTTGAGGAAGTGGTAGAGGAAGTCGAGATTTTTCCGGTGCCTCCTTTGCCCGGACCCGCTCCGTTTGGTGAGCTCTTCGAGGAACCGTTGCCGGATGCCGAGATTCCGGTTCCGGTTGGCCCCGGAGGAATTTCACCCGTCCCGGGTCCGCCGCCTACCGGGTTCGTGCCCCTAGGGATTGAGCGTTTTGGGATCCGTGTTTCGATGGACTGTAACCATTTCAAGGTTTTGGACTTCGGGATTTGGATGGATGCTGCGAGCCCGGACACGCATGCTGCCTTGGAGGTTCAGGTCACCAGTGCGTTTGATCTTGGCGATGCTGTTTTTGGGTCGTTGCTGCAGTGCGATACTAGTGATCTGGTTGTCGGGAAAAAACTTTTCACGGTGGTTGCCGTGAAGGTTCAGAAGACGCTAGATCAGTTTTTTGGGGGAACCTACTTGCGGATATCCCCGCCCGATCACGCCTTGGCGGCTGAGCTCATGAACAAGAGGCTGACCCCTTCGGGGTGGGTTGGGCGATACAGGGGCTGGGCTTATATCGTTCGCAGGACACCCGATGAGCCGTCAAAATGGGTTTGGATGGTTTGGAATGGCGCCCAACTTCTCGACAGCGATTCGATCGCACAGGGGCCCGCGAATACCGTAGAGCATGGCAAGCAGCTAGCAAGAACTCAGATCGAACAACTGCAATGAGCCGGGCGGACATGAGCTTTGTTCAGACCGTGTTGACCGATGTGGTTGCGGTCGGAGGCGGGGCGACCGATGTTCAGATCGTTGCGGCGCGGGCTGACGTTCACATCAGGATCGTTCATCTTACGCTTTCATTTACGGGAACGATCGCGGTCGACAGCTCTTTTATTCTTGAGAACTCTGCTCCCACCACGTTGGCGCTTTATCGTTTCAACGCCGGGAGACTGGCCCCCCTTATTGTGGGGGACGGGCATGGGGCGATCATCGTCAATCCGATCATCAACACCGTAATCAGGGCCGACAACGCGGGCCAAATCTCAGCCTTCACCGTAAATGTTGCCTGGGTGTACTTGCCAGTCCCATGAGTTTTGCCCAGACAGTTTTGACGCGTACGGGAACCGTTACAGCGTCCACGGGAAATGTGACTGTGGTGCCGGCGCGCGCGGCTGTGCACATCCGGCTGGTCCATGTCGTGTTGACACTCGAGGCGCCGGTAACCGTTGCTCAGCTCGTTAGGTTTGAAGATGGTGCCGGAACGTTGCTGATGACGCTCGTTTACCAGATCGGAATGACCAACGCGGTCGTGATGGGGGACGGCGAAGGGGTTGTGCTGGTGAACCAGATTGTCAATAGCGTAGTTCGCATGGATAACAATTTGAACGAAGACCTGATTTTCAACATCGCGTGGGTATACCTGCCCGTTCCGTAGCCTCATGAGCTTTCAGCAAACCCCATTGAGTGCAACCGTGATCCTCGGAGGAGGCTTCCCGGTTATCACACTTGTTCCGGCTCGGGTCGGGGTGCACATCAGGATCTTGCAGCTCGTGATTGCTTTCAACGCGGCGATAACGGCTGAGGCTGACCTCATAATAGAGGGCGGGGGTGCGGTGCTGTTGGCTAGTTATCGGCTAAACGTTGGCTTGGAAGAAACGCAGGTGATCGGCAGCGGTCGAGGGGCTATCATCGTAAACCCCACAATCAATGACGTTGTCACCATGGGCAGCGTGGGGATCGTGGAAACCCTGCAGATGAATGTTGTTTGGATCTACGTGCCGGTGCCATGAGCTTTCCACAGACAGTTATCAGTGCCCAGGTTGACGTTGCAGCGTCAACTGGAAACTTTGAGGTCATTGCGGCGCGTGTTGGGGCGCGTATAGGGATCACGCATCTTACGCTTACGTTTGATGATGAAATTCTGGTTTCTCAAAATGTCGTCGTGGAAAAACAGGGAGGGGTAGACCTTGCGATTTTTCGATTCATCTTGCGAACCGATCCGGTTTTTGTTCTTGGGGATGGAAACGGGATCGTAATTGCAAACGACGATTTCAACAGCAGGATCCAGTTCGACAATAATGTCGCGATTCTGCTTCACATCAACGTTGCCTGGGTCTATTTGACCGATCCTTGATGTCGTTTCAGCAAACAGTTTTGACGGATAATATCACTGTTCCCGGCGGCGGCACGCTTCTAATGGTTGCTGCCCGCGCTGGGGCTACGATACAGATCGTCAACCTGACGATCTCTTACAACAATGTAATTTCGGCGGATTCAGACGTGGATATTGACGATGCTGCGGGCGCAACCCTTGCGACCTACCGGTTCATTGTTGGCGCTCGTGTCAAGCTGGTGATCGGAACTGGAAACGGTGTCGTTATCAGCAATCCTACCGTGGGCAGTCGCTTGGACCTTGTGAACGGCCACGTAGGCAATTCGGCGCGAGTTCTTGTAGGATGGGTCTACTTGACGGTGTAGCGATGCCTGTTCTTTTGCCAGATTCCGGGAAGTTCGCAGGGTTCAATCCCGGCACTGAATTCATTTCGGCAATGCAGAGCGGAACGCTTGGGACGACCGGAGCGCTTGCAACGCTTATGTCGCGAAAGGAGTATGTGAGTTCCTATCTAGAAAATTTCGGAAATATAGCGTTACACACCGCGGCGAACTTGGCGATCACGCCCCGTGTTGGCGTGCCAGATTTTCGCATGGAGGCATTCGGTAAGGTTTTTTCGGAATGGCCAATCGTCAAGGCGAGTGGGAGTTTGGGCAAGACAGCACTTGCGACTGCGGTACGTGGTGCGGCTCTAATATGGAACGACGCCTTGCAGGGTGCGTTATCGGATATTCCAATTTTCGGATGGATCGTCGATATCGGGACACTGGTTTACAGGTGGATCAAGGCGGTTCTAGATTCGCGAAAAAGTGATGAACCCGCTCCTAAGGAAGCGCTGGTTTACGATTACGCTGCCGATAGTGCCATTGTTAGGGGGATGCTTGGCGGTGTCGGGGATCGAAACTGGACATCCTACTTCATGCCGCCCGCGACGGACCCAAAGTTTACAGTGGACACGATCCGGTGGGTTGGCGGTGATCCTCAGGGTCGTCGGATTAGCTTTGATCCCACCCAGAGCACCGGAAGTGGGTTACTTCCGGGATTGGCCGATATGATCGGCGATTATCAGTACCCATTTAAGCAGGGGACAAGTAACCGCCCCGCGATGCCTTCGATCTCTCTTGAGACCTGGGGAAAGATTTTCCCTTCTGGTGTTCAGTTCGGGGTCAACGCCTGGGAGATGGTTATGAAGATTTCCCCGCAGGTGTTTGCCGTCAACCCCGATAAGATCGTGTCTGGGTGGACCGACTGGTATCAGGCGTTGAACGAATTCCGCCGGGAGCATACCGGCCAGCTATGGGAGATGATCACCGAGGCGTATTCGTGGGGAGACTACAAGGCAAAAACGTCCAAGTACTCTGGATTTGATCCCAAAAAGATGCCTGGCAAGTACGTGCAATTTGGGATGCCCACGAATTTCCTGATCGAATACATCGTGGAAGATCTTTACAAGCCAAGGATCAGAACCGCCCTAAAAACGATTATGTGCGCGTACGTAGGCCCCCGGGCTCAGGCGATCCGTGGCTCCTCATCGCGCGAAGAACTTCACCGCGAAATGCGTCAGCTTTTGCTAACGCATAGCGCCGTGCACGATGTTGAGCTCGACATGATTCCCGATGAGGACTATCGCAACGATGTCTTTCGTGCGCAGCTGCCAGCGACAGAGGATTTTACGGCGCGGCCTAGTGGTCTTCAGCGTGTGGGCGGATCCTTGGACGGGGCGCCCTTGCTTGTGTCGATCCCTCCGGACCCGTTGCCTCCAAATCCAGGGCCTGGGATCCCCGGGCTTGGGGACGATTCAGGCGCCGCCATCGCGATCGCGGCCCTGGGCGCTGCCGCGGTGCTGGCTTTCGCGCTCAGCCGCTAGTGCTACGCTTCTGCGGTGAAACTGGTAGACGTAGATCTCTTGGCCGGTGCCTCGTCATTGACGTGGTCCGTTTTGGCGATCAATGAGATCGCGAATCTCTCGCAGTTGTGCTCGCCTGAGGTTGCTGGCGCCGCATCCTTTCTTGCGTTTTCAAGATGGTTGCTCCGGCACCGTGGAGCCCAAGCAACGCCGCGACCGATCGGCCCGGACGATAAAACTCCGGTGGAGTCCAAGCCGGAGTGAGCTCAGGTTCCTATCCCCAGCAGGGGCTCGAGGCGACCCTGTATCATGTCAAAAAGACGCTCGAGGTTGTCTCTGAGGACTTGGGGCGTCTCCGTTCCAAGGTCAATGACCTGGACAAGCGGCTTGCCGTGTTGCAATCGCGACTAAGAGAGATCCAAAAAGGGGAAGATCGCCGCGAAGGTACGACGCAACGGCTGACCGCCTTGGAAACGAGGGGGACCGAGCGCGATAGGCAACGCAGCCGTGAGATGCTGCGGGGTCTAGCTCTTGCGCTCGGTGGGGGCGGTACAGTGGTCGGTGGTGTCGAAGTGATCCGGGCGTTGCTTGGCTGACGCGACTGTATTACACTCCAGCCCGTGGAGCCCTCCGAAGTCGCAGATCAGATTGTTGCCTCTGGATGGGGCGGGTCCTTCGCCGCAGCCCCTTGCCAGCCTGGATGCATGTTCGGGTGGCACCCCCGGGGCGATAAGGGTTGTGGTAAGGACGGCCGCGTGATTCTGATTGTGGAAGTCGCGGGAGATCTCGCTCCGACCCTTTTGTGCGAGGAGCACGGTACGGCGATGGTAGATGAGCTCAAAAAGCGGGCCCCATCTGTCGGAATCACTGAAGTTTTCGGCGGCGACGCGAGAACTTGACTTCGACCCCTACTCACGCTTAGATACCTAAGCGTGAACGCGTGCCGCATATCGATCAAGAATTCGAGCGAGATCGGTTGCGGTTGGCAACGCGTTTGAAGTCTCCTCTAAGATGTGGACCACACGGCGGACACGTGGCCCTGAACTGGGGGATCTCTTCTTGGCTGCTCGTACTCTCGCGTCGCACTCGGGACAGGATCCGCCGGCCTTTTGGCGTCTGCCTGCCCATCCACAGGTGCAAATTACTCGGATCCTGGCTCCCATTTCCTCCACTGTGCCATCGTTTTTTTTCGTTGTCCACTACGGCACTGGGGTTGACTCGTCCCTGAGAGGTGTTATAGTGGACTCATGAGTACGACGACAGCTCAGGAAATCGCCCCTACTTATTCCGTTTGTTACGACGGGGGCATGCGCGGTACCGGAATTTATTCCGGTACCGGGCTCACACTTGAGCAGACTCAGGGCGATGCGGAGATTCTTCGGCGGATGCAGGGGGATGCTGTCGTTGTTTGTGATCAGAGAGAGTCCTCGGCTGCCCAGGTCGAGCGTGACGCGATTCTGCAAGAGCTCCGACAGATTCGTGTCGGACTCAGGCTCCCGAATACCGATCAGTACAATTTCGAGGCCCGGGGTGTGGAGACGGCGATCGAGGTCATCGAAAAGCGGAGTTTCGAGTCCCGACAGGAGGGCGGGGCGTGACCCGGTGTCACAGATGCGATCAACCTGCGACCACGCGCCGTGAGGTGCTTGGGCGCCTCGGTGATGGTAGGCATTATGTTTTTGTACCGATGTGTGTGCACCACGCGGCGATGGAAGATCCTTGCGAGCATGGTTATCCCAAGGGCGGTTACGGTTGCCCGATCGCCTGTAGTGTCGGTGCTCGTGGAGTGTGGTAGCGCCATGGTCGTGAGCCTTTGGAACGAGATCGCCCTGGATCTTCGGTACTTGAAGACGACAACGCCTTTGATACCAGATCGTACAGCGAGCTTTTGGCTAATCGCGCCGATGCTGTGCCCCCAGGCCACGCGAGGAAGGTTTTATCGCGTTCGTGCGGGTGACTATCTCCGATCGTTAGCGAAAACAGAGTCCCAAAAAGGGGGCGCACCATGAACTCGGTCGAAATTTGTGCTGACCGACTGCGGGGAAACCCCGTGTTTGAGCGGGCGGTTTCTGATGCGATTGACTTGACGGTGGCAAATGGCAGGGCGCGAGACAGCCTGTCTGCGTTGGTCGCGGACTCGATCGAGCAGGATGCGACGTATGCGGTGCAGTTCGAGGCAGCGACGCGGATTCTCGCTAAGATTCGCTCGCGAAACGGGGGCGCGCCGTGAGGGCGGGGAATAAGGGACTGTCACATCCTAAGGCGGCGGTACTCCGTGCGGTCTTCGGGGATGTCAGCAAGGCCGCCTTGATCGATATTGTTGGGGATGCACTCGATTGCCTTTCGGGAGAGGAGGGCGAATGGTCTGCGGATTTTGCGATTGAGTTTGCGGCGCCGCGGCTTATCGTTCGCGAAGATCGGGAGCCTAAGAACTGGGCACCCGGCTGCCTTAGGAGGTTGCCAAGGCCAGCATTCCGAAACGGGGGCGGGGCGTGAGCATTTCTCCTGATACGGTCCACGACATCCTGACGAGTGCGAAGGTGTACGTCGATGAGTTCCCCGGCGAGCCCCTTGACCCCGAGTGGTCGGCGGCGGCGTACGAGATTGATGGGATAGAGGATCTCGACTGGACCGCCTACCACGATGCGGTCAGCCTCGCGATTAGTAGAATGGGGCCCATGAGCAATCCGACAGCGATGTGGACGATGGTCCGGGGTGCGTACATGGGATGGAGTCCGATGGGTTTCATCCTCACCGCGGGTCCCGGTTGGGCGTACGGGAGCCTGGGACTCGTTAGGGTGCTCTGTGCGAGCTGTGGGGCCATGCTAAGTCTCGGGGCTGAGGAGCGTTCGGGCTTGTGCGTTATTTGCTCGTCGGAGCCGGACGTGCCGTCGCTCGCCCGTGCGACCAAAATGATGGACTGGTATCGCAAGGGAGACGGGGCGTGAGTCTGTCGGGTCGTTGGCAGGCTGCCCCGGGTCGGGTAGCTCACTGGTTTGCTGCTGGGGGCTTGCAATCCCGATGTGGGCTTGCCTTTCGTGGTCCTGAATCCGTTCCGTCGAAATCCGTCTCGTCGAAGGCGGCTAGATGCTCGCATTGTGTAGATTTGCGTAAAGGAGACGGGGCGTGAGTGAATCCGAGGTTCAGCGGGCGGTTGCCCTTGGGCGCAAGTGCGAGCGACAGGCGATCGTTTCTTGGCTGCGCGCCAACGCGGACGACAACGGGGTCGGCGACATTTCGACCGGCTTTGAATATGGACGAGAGTCCGCCGCCGATAGGATCGAGGACGGTGCACATCTGGAGTCTCGAAAGGGCGGTGAGGGGTGAACGAACCGACAACGTGCCCGAAGTGCGGGACCCTTTACGATGCGCTGCCGCCGTCGCGGCGTCCAGAGCTACCCCGGCCGTGTTCCAAGTGCGCATCTCGCAAGGGTGGTGAGGGGTGAATAATGAGCATCGCTTCCGCTTTCGCCATCATTTTCTCCTTCCTGTGGGGCCTTCAGATCGGGCGCAAGTGGATGCGTTCGGAGTTACGAAAGGGCGGTGGAACGTGAGCAAGCTCGATAGCCGCCCAGTGAGCAGGGAACCGACACGCAATCACCGCCTGATGGAGTGCCCGTTTTGTGGAGGACACGCAACGATTCAGCCCTGGCACGGGGGTGGCCCAAAGAAGCGCATGGTGACCTGCGCAGAGGGCAACTACTGCCATGTCTCGCCGTCTGTCTGCGGGGGGACAGCGGCCTCGACCATTAGCAAATGGAACTCCCGAGAAGGCGGTGGGGGGTGATGCCTAAGCCGCATCTACGCGAACCGTACGCCACGCTGGCGGGCGACATGACCGAGACGTTCTTGGCCGGTTGCAGGCGTTGGCGGTCTGACCTTACGTATCCCGAGAGCCATTCTGATATGCGTGCGGGGATGGATGCTCTCATGCAAATGTTCGAGATCAAGCGGCGTCCGATTGCATTGAGCGAGCCGGATATTTGGGAAAAAACCGGTTCTAGAAAGGGCGGTGAGGGGTGAGTGAACTTCAAGGGTGGATGATGATTGGTCAGCTGATGGCGTTGGGCGTTGGTATCGGCTGGGTCGCTGGAAAAATCGCGGCCGCTCTGATCGATATAGCTGCGTCGCTGAACCTGCTACGTCGGGAACTTCGCTCCCGAAGGGGCGGTGAGGGGTGAGCGACCCCGATGAGGAGGAGAACGATCGTACCGTTCTTCCGGTTTTCGACCTCGCTCCGTACGACGATCTCGACGACTTTGCGAGGGCCAAGTTCGGGCCCGCAGCGGCGGTTCCCCGGTCGTCCTTTCACCACCAGGACGAGCCCGTCGTGGGCTATATCGCTACCAAAGATGGCTGCTACGCCGTCGTCGAGGTCCAGTCCCAGAAGGACGGTGAGGGGTGAACGTCACGCTTACGACGGAGCTCGTCTACATGCGGATTGAAGATGAGGATTCGATCCGTTTGGAGATCAATGAGCCCGGCGGTACGCAGCGTTTCCTTTGGCAGGGAACGCTGTCGCAGCTGGTGCGGCTCATGTACCGCGCAACCGAGATAGGTGAGGACGGCGACAGATGAACATCGATGCGAAGTCTTGCGTCGCGTGGCTCGGCTCGTTTCCGAACAAGGTTAGGGCTCGCTGCGTCGCCCCTGATTGCTCCTCAAGGGCGTCAGTCTGGGTGGCGTTCCTGGTGCTGGGCCATGGTGTACACACCCTGCAGCTGTGTGACGTCCACTGCGAAGAGACTGAGCGGTGGGTGAACGCGCGGGCCCGGGGCGTCAACCAGCAGGACTTCGGTACGCGATTTTTCCAGGTGCGGGGGACATTGCCTGAGCGGGTGGCAGCTCAGAGACATCAGGGGGCGATGTGAATATCGTCTCGGTTGTTCTGATCGTCCTCACAGTCGTGGCCGCTCCGGTGATTGTCGCGATTCTCTCCCGAAAGCAAGGTGGATCGTGAGTGAGCGCGTCCGGCTTGATGCACTTCTGATCGGGGATGTTTCAGTGACAGCGCTGAACATCCTGGCGCAAGCCGGGTTCGTTTATGTCGATCAGATTGACGATGTCCGCGACCATGAGCTTTTGCGCCTGAAACACTTCGGCCGACTTTCTCTCAGGAAGATCCGCTATTACCTGCGCAAGCATCGTGAAGAGAATGCTTGGTGGTGTGAAGACTGTAAGAAGCGCCATCCGCATGACTGGGCTTTTTGTGCCTACGGTGGGAGGGCGAAACGGACTGACCTTTGCCCAAGTTGTGGGCGTCCAGTCGAATC
>SDBS01002530.1_pt1 | contig 18247 bp, 18 predicted proteins | sample 2277091 | NCBI WGS metagenome assembly SDBS01 (sample SAMN10404972, study PRJNA504765) | marine sediment metagenome | isolation source: marine sediment core GS10_PC15, 163 cmbsf | place: Arctic Ocean: Southern Knipovich Ridge | collected 2010 | reverse complement strand
ATTTCATTTTTATACACTTTTTTAGCTTTAGAGTCTCCTAATTTTGTTAATTTTTTAAGAAGAGGAAAAGCAAAAGAGCGATGCAAAATACGAGTATCATAACCGTGAGATATCCATGCCTGTAAATTACTACGATGTCCCCAAAATTCTTCTTCCTTTGAAATAGGTTCATGTCTAAAATTTTTATCACCATATTGTTCAATTATATCTACAACTTCATCTATTGATTCAATATCTTTAAAAGTTTCGATGTTCACTACAGGGATATTTAAGATTAATTGCATACATTGAAAGAATCGCTCTCCGTTAATATATAAATAGGTTCTGCCATCCTCTAATCGCAGAGAGAGGTACTTATTTAACTCATAGATTTTTATGTAACATCATCTCCGTATGATCTCGTCCGTGGTCTATTTTTTATTTATAATTCAAATTTCACTACTTTCATATATCAAAGTTTATTTTTAAACATCATTATAATTAAGAGATTTTGACAAATGTTTATAACGATACACATTAATTATAATATAAAAAATAGAAAGAAAAGATATAGAAATTATAATTATAACAGTAGCATCCACTATAATTGTAATATTAACTTGTTGTGGGAAATTATTTTCGAAATAATTATTTTCACAATTATTTTCTGTGATTTCATATATATTATCCAAACCATAGTTATTTACCATAATATTAAAATTCGAATGATCTAAATACATTGCATTCTCATGATATACAACATTATTATCGATGATGTTATTATAGTTTGAATTATCAAAATAAAGCTTTAAAAGAACTCTTACCGCTTGAAAAGAGCCATATTATCAAAATCACCCTTTTTTCTATCTTAATTCTATTAAATTAAAAACTATTTTTTGTTTAAATATTACCAAAAGAAATAGTGTTTACGACTTATGAACATGAAAAATTAATACAGGTAACTAAAAATGTATCTTTCAAATCCCCAGATCGTACTAATGGCAATCTATACCCATAGAGACTCCCAAAATATAACTTCCTATAAAGCTTTAAAAGAACTCTTACCGCTCGAAAAGAGCCATATTTCACAGTCGTTAGCCCAAAACGAGAAAAACGGATATATTCAAAAGCCAAACTCTCAAAAATACTATACCTACATTCAAATCACCTTTGAAGGAATTCTAACAGCAAAACGATATATCACCTTTCTACACATTGTTCTTAATCAAGTACTTTAAGTTTAGAAATTAGAGATTCTATAGTCTCCTCACAAATTAAACAAACTATCAATTAATTACTTCATTATGCCAGATATTAAGATTAAAACTATACAAGAAAATAATAATAATATGAAATTAAGGAAGCTTTACGATTACGAGAAAAGCGAAGGACTTGAAGATTATAGCAAAGGAGGATGCCCTCATTGTAAAAAAGGTCTACTTAACGTTTCTTTAGACCATAGTTTCGCATTAACTATTGATAGAAATATACTGGGAGCATTTAAAGACATCCACGAGTTTGAGTTTGATGTAATAGAATGTAACAGATGTAGTTTCATTAATATCGAACAAGTTTGCCAACCTGAAACCAAGAATATAACTTTTTAACCTATTTTTTTAGTCCTAATAGAATAAAGCACCTTTTTCTCTTTTTTCTTCTTCTAAAAACTAAGATTTTATTATTTTTTGGAGAAATTTAAATTTATTTATCAGACTATTTAGGTGTCATATTTGGGAAACCACTAAAAGAAGTAATTAAGTATTGTCTCCAAGATAGGTTAAAATCTCTAAATTTATGTTCAGATAGTTATTATATGTTACAATAACCAAAAGTAGAAATTTGATTAAGAATTCTCTTTCTTAGGATTAGAGAGATATTAATCATGAATAGGTTCTTATTTGTTTTAGGTTCTAATTGGCGACTCTCTTTTGCAGAACTCGACAATTACCTTAAAAACTCACAAAACAAGGGAAAAATTACTGATTACTCAGGAAACATAGCTATTGTAGAATTCGAGAGTTTAGAAAAGGAGCGGTATTACGTTAACAAACTTATGGATATGCAATTTATCCTAGGAGGATCTCAAAAGATCGCGAAAATATATGATTTTATTGATATTAAAACTATATATGAAGCGTTTCCTGAAAATATTGAGAAATATAAAAATGTCAGGAGAACACGGGATAAAATTCTAAGTGTAATCAAAAATATAATTATAGGTAAAGAAGGAATCTTTCCTAAAGTATATGAGAGTATGTTTTTTGCAGTTTCTGTTTATCCTAATCTTTATGATGAAGAATACTATAAAAAAATTTTAGTTAAACATTTTTTACCTTTTTTAAATAAAGGAATTAAGGATATTCTTGCGGAAAAAGGCTCTGAGAAGGTACTGTATTATCAGTACCCTGAAAAAAACATTAAAACTGGAGATTTAAACCCAATATTTCCTCATCATATAATTAAATATAATCTATTGAAAGAAAATCGAGGGGAAATTATTTTTGGGTTTTCTGAAGAAGGTGTATATATCGCGAGAACATTTACTAGTGATGATCCCAATTTTAAGAGAAAAGTAGATGAAGAAAAACCATTTAAAGAATTTAAAAGTGCAATATCTCCGAAACTATCACTAATATTATTAAATTTCTTGAACAATTTTGAAAGTCGACATAAAATAAAAATACTTGATCCATTTGTAGGAAATGGCACAATTGCATTGTTTGGCACATTACAAGATTTCCAGATGTATGGCTCAGATAACAATGAGCAGAAGATAATTAATACTAGACGGAATTTAATCTGGTTTCTGGAATTATTAGAAGAAGAAATCATCCCCCTACTTGATAAAAGGATCTTAAAAATCGATGCAAGAAAGCTCTCTAATTTCTTCGAACCAGAATTCTTTGATGGAATATGTACTGAGCCAGAATTAGGCGATTATTATTTAGAAAAACCTTATTATAACCAGGTTAGAGATCTTATAGATAACACATTAGAACCTTTATATGATCAATTTTTTGCAGAAGCCTATAAAATTTTAAAACCACAATGCCGTATATGTTTTATTTCTCCAGTAATTAGTACAATCGATGGAAACGATATTCAAGTTAATATTGATAAACTAGCTAGTAAAAATCATTTTAAAGTAATCCCCTTATTAAATCCTTCTAGAATAGTAAGAAAATCTAACTTAAAACTACAATTTCGCAGGCAATCCTTAAAATCAATACTTGATGCAAAAAAAGGACAAATAGTGAAGAGAAAAATATATATCTTGGAAAAAAATTGAGCAAAAATGGATTATAAAGGGATTTTTGATCGGATTGAGACGCAATTAGAGGGTGAAGCACATTTAGACGAACTTGCTAAAAAAAAACAAGATCCATTCAAAATCTTAATCTCCACAATATTATCAGCTAGAACTCGCGATGCAAATACAAGAATCGCAACTGAAGAATTATTTGCTAAATATAATACCCCCAAATTAATTGCCAGTGCAAAAACTGAAGAGATTGAATCACTGATTAGAGCATCTGGGTTTTATAAGGTAAAAGCTGCTCGAGTAAAAGAAGTTTCTCAGGAATTAATTGATAGATACGACAGTAAAGTACCTGCTAATTATGAAGATTTAGTGGGCTTACCAGGAGTGGGAAGTAAAACTGCAAATTGTGTTTTAGTTTACGCTTTTAAAATTCCTGCAATCCCTGTAGATGTTCATGTACATAGAATTAGCAACAGATTAGGTTGGTTAAAAACTATTACTCCTGAAAAAACAGAACAGGCTTTAATGAGCATAATTCCAAAAGAATTATGGTTAATGTTAAATAGATTACTTGTTCGATTTGGACAACAAGTTTGTAAACCCATCAAGCCAAGATGCAACATTTGTGTTATAAATGATCTTTGTCCAAAAGATTTTTCTATGGAATTAGCAAAAAAAGCGAAAAGAAAGAAGTTATAAGTATTCCTTAGATAAAGATTTTTATCGTTAGTAATTCAAAATGGAGTCCAGTTGTTAAAAAATCAATATTTCAATTTAAAATATTTTTGATTTCAAGATCAAAAAATTCTGAACTTATCTAATAACCTAACCTTACTTTTCGGTTACGTGTGTAAAAAAAAAATCCAAATATGAGCCCTCCTAATAATCCAAAAATATGAGCCCATAAGTTAATTCCAGGACCTAATGACGCAACGACGAAATAGGCAATATAAAAAATTGCATAAAATAGAAGAGGTGGAGAATCTGTTGCTACAATTATAAAAGCAACTCCAATTAATCCAAATATTGCCCCTGAGGCACCTAAACTAATAGTATTAAGGGGGAGTAGTATTAAAGTAAAAAGATTACCAATTAATCCTGATATAAAATAAATTATTAAATATTTAAGTTTGGAGATATTTCGATTATTTTCTACAGTTGCTCCAAATATCAATAGACCTAGCATATTTGAAAAAAGATGTATATAATCACCATGAAAAAACAGAGAAGTAAAAAGTCTCCAAAGTTCATAATTTAATATAACATTTCTATTGATCTGTACAAATATTAGGACATTTTCTTGCGGTAGAGCTACACTAAATACGATAAACATAAGAACGTTTACAAATATTAGTGATAATGTGATTCTCGCATCTTTTAAACTTTGAATATCTAAAACCATCATGGTATATTACCTTAATTTAAACAGTTAAATCTTATTATGACAAAGTATAATAATCTATTTTTATATTATTTTTTTAGTATAAAAAGTTGGTAAAATTGGACAGAAACGAAAGGAATAAAGAAGGATTAAAGTCTAAGAAAAAACGCCTCTTGGATTCTTTAATTTTACAAGAATATCTAAAGGATAAACGATTAATTAAAGCTTTTATGGAAGTTCCCTTAGAAAAATTTATTCCGGAAAAATTCCTTAATATAGTAAAGCTCTATGAAGATGTACCAAACATATTTTTTCTAGATGATCAAAATCCTAAAAATTATAGGACTATTTCAGCCCCCCATATGATAACTATTATGCTACAAGGATTAAATCTAACTCAGAATGATGATCTATTGATATTAGGTGCAAAGAGTGGATATATTGCTGCTTTAGCACATAAATTAGCCCCTAAAGGAGAAATTATTATCTTAGAAGCTAAGTCTGATATTGCAAAAATTACGATCCAAAACCTCAAAAAGTTAAATTTGGATAACAACATTACTATGGTTGTTAAAAATCCTCTTGATGGGGCCCCAAATTTAAGTCCTTGGCAGAAAATTCTTGTTACAGGAGCAATTGAACAATCAAAGATACATCCATTACTACAACAACTTGATGAAAATGGAGGTATGTTATTTGCTCCTATTGGTCCAGAGTCTGTGCAAGTATATACACAAATATTAAGGCAAAAAAATGAATTCTATGGATCTAAGAAACTACAGGTGAAATTTAGTCCCCTAATCACGCAGATAGAACTGGATGAATTAGAATTGATAACCGATTTAGATGAATTTGAGAAAAATTCTGTTCAAAGTACCATCGAAGATAAACCACCCTCACTTTTAAATAGGATTAATATAAAATACGCAACAAACATTCTTGAGGATATAGTTCCTGAACAAATAGTCAAAAAGAAGGAATTTAACGTACAACAACAAAAATTAGTTCTAAGGGAGCTAAAGATAATTGAAACATTGATTAAAAATTTAAAAAATGAAGAAAATATTGATAAGTCCCTTATTTTCGTCGATGAAATTGAATTAAAACTTAATAATCTAAAGAATTTCAAAAAGATATTTGAACTTAAAATAAAAAGAATGCAAAATATTCTAGATCAGATAAGATCGCTCATTATAATAAGAATGGAATATGAAGAAACGGAAGACCAAGATTCAAATGTTTTAGAGAAAAAGTTAGAGATATTGAATAAATTTGTTGGACAAATTAATATATTCTTAGAAATTATTAAAGGAAATATGCTAAAAGTTAAAAACTGGTTTTAAATGCAGCCATCTTAATTCTAATATCGACAGGTTTGTTATCTGTTAAACGATTCCGCTAATATTCAAAAATCCTATATAGCCAACTAAAACTGCAATAATTATTAATAAGTAATTATAGGGTTGCGAAATCAGTCTATTTGGTGTTTTTCGTTTATATTCACTATATTTTTTGCCATATTCAGGATATAAAACATATTTTTCTTCAAAGAATCCTAAAAGCTCAATGAACACTAATAGAATAGGGCAGAAAATCAAGGCAACTATGGAATCCATTACAAAAGTAATTCCTATAAACATAAAATACCATGACATATAAACCGGGTGCCTTGTAATTTCAAAAACTCCTTTTCTTAACAACTGATGGTGATTGTTATTTCTTAGAGAAAAGGCTTTAAAAGCTAAAGAATGAATTTTTATACCAATGCCGATAAATAAAATTCCGAGTAATATAAACCAGAGCCAATAATTTTCAAAGTAGCTTATATTTATGTTTATAAAAGGCTGAAATATACTTGAATTTACAATAGGTATAAGACCAGCACTAATAATCATAATACCAGAAAATACTTTTAAGTTCTTATCCTTAATTTTCTCAGATTTAAAATAAAATGCCCAAAAACAAATGAAATTTAATAAAAAGACGATTATCAATATAATTATGATAAATAACATCAATATTCTCTGCAGTAGAAATTAATTCTTTGAAAATTTTAAAGATTTAATCATTTAAGTGACTTTTCTTAAATTAATTTTACTATAAATTTTAATTTTTAGAATTAATTATTGTATAAAACCTAATAAAGTTAATTTTAAAATCAAGTTTTAAGCAAACAAACCAATAAAAAAACCAAGGTGTGTGATATGGAAGAAGAAGAAGAATTATCAAAAGAAGATATGGAACTTATTTTCGAAGTCTTGTTTAAAAAGATAATGGAGATAATGAAAAAGCCAGAAGTAGATTTAAATCCTTTTAAAGAAATGCTTAAAAGATTATCAGTCTTATCAGGCATTTTTAGTTTTAAAGGGATGATATCACTCATTCCGGAACTGATTGCTTACGCAATTCGATATGGGATGATGACGGAAAAAGCTTATGAAGAAGAACAATTAAATTTAGAGGAAGATACTCAAGGTTCAGATCCTAATAAAGAACAACAAAAACGTGTCAACCATATTCAGAAAGATATAGATAAGCTCAGTATGTATCTATAAATAGATTTTTACACATTTTTTATCCTTAAGTTTAATAATAAGAAAATTTAAATTCAAAAACCAAGTAATTGTGATGACATTAGATATAATTTTAAATTCTTTATATATTGTTGTCGAGAATATGGACCGAGCAATCAATTTTTATGATAATTGGGTTTTAGAATTTAAAGATACTGAAGGTAATGATATTGAAATATATAGTAAAATAAATAAATAAAAAAAATAAGAAGAAAATATATTATATATTCAAAAATTATGAGTAGAGAGCTTTAAAAGTTTTTAATTTATTTACCACTTTATCATAGGTTGATCCTACAATAATTTTATCTCCAAGAGCATTCATTTCCTTTGCATACGCTAAAATTTTATGGAGAACTGGACCGGGTGGAAGAACATCGCGTTTTTTCTCCAAAATCTCTCCCAATTTAAACCCAGTAGGAGCCTTGTCGACTTCTTTAAATAAGTCTATAAAAATATCATGTACTTTTCCAGCTACAGAATCTCCTACATTGGCTTTTTGAACCCCTGTATCTGGTTTAGCAGATCCTGATCCTCCTGAGGAGTCCGTACCACCTCTACCAAGAACAAGAACTTTTGGTTCAGATCTTGGATATTCACCTGATCCGGTGCAATCATAATTAATACTCACAGATGAACCACCTCTTATTTCAGCGAAATTAATATGTAATTCAGATTTATCTCCAACGCTTTCTACTTTATGAGTTGCTCCAGCGGGAGGATTGAACTCGGTTAAACTAAATCCTGTAGGGATTATATCTTTAACTAATAGGTTTTCTAATTCTACATCACCTTTGTTTTGAATTCTAACAGAAATGCTAAAAACTCCTTCTGTTAGACCAGGTTTAATGCTTTTAAGTGTTTTGAGCTTTCTTTTTACATATTTAACTTTAATTTCAGGTTCTTCATCAGGAGATAATACAAAGAATTTTCCTTCTACTGGTGAATTAATTTCAATTTTCACGGGTGTCATATATTTTGTTTCTGTCGGCGGTCGTGGATTCCTAGCTTTGAGAGGATAAGAAACAATCATTTTTTTATCAGGGAGAAATTCATTTTGTAAACTAGATAAATCACACAGAATTTGATGGCTAGTATCTGGACTTTGATCATTTGGCTCTAACGAAATCTTTCGTACATATTCCTCTCTTGAACTAATATCTATACCTCCCACTGTTATTTTAATTTCCTTTACTAATGGAGCAATAAAATCAGGCGGAATATCATCTGTTACAAAGATTTTGTTTATTTTTGAGGAGCCATTATTTACAATTGTATTCACGATTGTCATATCTGTATTTGCATAGGCATCAACTTCAGGAGGATTTATAGCTTTGTCAATTGTTGCACTCAATACAGTATAAATTGTTGATTCTTTAGTAATATCACCAATAACTCTCGGAATTACAACATATAAAGGAGTAAAAACTATTTCTGAGCTTAATTCTGGGACATCCTTTGCTTCGACCTGAAAATCGTGATCCCAGGATTGTTCAGGATCTACTACTTTTTCTGGTGTTTGAGAAACAACATTTTCTATTCCAGTCGCTATTTTTTGGGCGACCTTGACATCTTCTAGTTTTACTTGAAATTCTGATTCGTTTATAAATTCAACATTACAATCCCACATACCTGGTGTTGTACCTTCATCTCGATCAATCCCACTCATTGAATCTGTAAGACCCCGAACTTCTGGATCCATCCTAGTTAATTTATGTTTTTCAACTAAGTAATTAACAGTTAAAACTCCAAGATTTTGTTCTACTCCTTCTTTCATATTTACCGTAAATGGTATATCAATTTCAGCTTTGGTTTTTTGATCTAAAGAGGGAATGTCCCAAGACAATATTCTTTTGCCTCCATCTTCTTTAAGATTTAAATCTCCAAGTTTTGGTTTCGGCATTTCAATTTCTTGAATGAACTCAGGCATATCTCTCACTACTTTTATATCCAAAATTGGGACGCCCAAAGGATTATCAAGAATGAGTTTTAAATTCCCTTTATTATCATTTTTAAATAGAAATGCATTATTTACTGTATTTGGATCAGTTCTCTCAACATCAAAAATCTCGACGACTTTCAGACAAGGTTCTTTTAAATCACTAATTTCATATTCTTTGAGGAATTCTTGTGACGGATTTATGGTACCCGCACTTAATTCTTTAGATTCTATAGATGTATTCACATTTTCTCTAACATTGCAAATAAGGTTCCATAATCTACTTCTTTTGGAGGGATTTCGTACAGCAAGTCTTCCATTACCCTTAACTTCCTTTAATTCTGAAGCACCATCTAAAATTATATGTTCATAGTCCGTTATATCTATAACAACTAAATCATTTTGAGACATCGATAATTCAATTCCTTTTTTTCAAAATTTGTTATCAAAAATTTTCTGAAATAATAATAAATTCCAATCTTTTAAAGTTTAGTTAATAATTTTTCACGTTTTAAATTAGAAGATATAGTCAAAAAATAAGCAAATAAAATAATTAAGAAAAAAAAGAAAGAGGTTTACAAGTATCGATCAGAAATTCCTTTTTAAAAAGTTAATTACATAATTTTTAATTGACAAATACTCATTACGATAATAGTTTACATTCAAATTAATACAAATTATCTTGGTTTCCGACGAATTTTGGAAGGTTGTTAAAAATTATAATCGCTTAATGTCTTCAGCAATTGATGGTCCAAATTGTGTGGAATTATGTCATGGAGATTGTTGTTCAATTAAGATCGATGTTCCCAAAATTTTGGCTGAGGAATATATCAAAAAAGGATATGCAGATAAAGAAGATTTCATAAGAAGTGATGTATTCAGCTTTCAATTAAGATTCGATGATGTTAAAGGAAAATGTTTTCTTTATAATAAAGATATTAATGGATGCTTGGTCCATACTTCAGAAATCAAACCACCGCAATGTTGGATCTATCCCACTAACTTTTCTAATCCAGATCTTAAAGATATTTCCTGTAAAAGGGCTAATGGCTGGAAAATAATCGATCAAGAAAAGACACAAAAAGCTGAGGAATATTTGGAATATTACATGTTTCTCTGTAAATTAGAAGCAAAGAAGGAATTGAAGAAAATATATATGCGTATTAACAGCTCCAATTCAAAAATACTTTTAAAAAAGTTATTGATAAGAAACGCCCCTAGCAGAATTGCTGGTTTTAAAGATAATTGGGATCATATTTCCCTTCTACCTGCTGAAGGTATGTCTTTGCAGTTAAAGAAATTTTGTATGGAGTTCAACAAAAATTGTAATAGAGAATTTTTAGATTGTTCCTCAATTTGTGAAAAAATAGGTGAAAAAATTTTGCTTTTACAACAAAATTTGGTTCTGTTTGTTAAGACGAATGGGCCTGATACTGAAGGGAAATATCCATTCATAAAATTATTTGAATTCTGGGAAAAGAAAATATCCGATTAAAAAATAGCTTTTCAAAAACTTTTTCGTCGGCGTTTAGATTTCTGTTTTTTATATTTATATTCTCTACGTAACACTTCTATTTAAGTAATACAGAGGTAGTTATTGATATAACATTTAAATAATACTTTTCCCCACTATCATATAAGTTGAATATTATGAATTTAGGAGAACAAAATTTAATAGAACTTGCGAAAAATGTTTATGCTGAAAAATATGAATTTATTAATGGTCCAATTCAGTTTAAAGGTAAATCAGGCAAATCTTGGAAATTTGATGCTTTGGTTAAAAACCAGTTAAGTACTTTCGGAATATTCATAAGAGATTGGAAGAGAGAAATATCCATTACGCAATTGCGACAATTACATAAGGCTTGTATTGATACCAATATCGAAGGTGGCATTATGATATGCAATGTGACTACCGACTTTTCTCGAGAATATAGTTCTCAATTTGGAATTCAACTACTCTCCCGTGGTCATCTAATATCGACGTTAAGAAGAAGAAAATTCCGGAACGACTTTTAGATTTAAGTCTTTAAAACTCAAAAGTTTATAAATTAATTTTACACAATATTAATTATATTATCTGGAATGAAATTCAAACATCGTAATTTTGATTTATATATATCAGTTCAACACAGATTTAGAAGAATTTGAAGAGTTCAACCATGAGGAAAACGTTCCTCTATTTGAAATTTTAGATTCTGATAAAATTTTACTTTTTGTTGATATGAATAATAATAAAGTTTGGATATGGGAAGGAAAAAATAGTTCCATAAAAATGAAATTTATTTCTGCTCAATCAGCACTCCATATCAGAGATAAACATGACGTTACTTTTACAGTCATAACTGTTGATGATAAAGATGAAACTACAGCTTTTAAAATAATGGTAGGACTCATTTAGGCTAAACTGATTTTATTGTTTATCTGAATGATTATAAATATTAGTAAACTGATTCACTGAAAGTATTTTTTAGCCATTATTTATTCACATTAAAAAGAAATGAATTTCTCTTAAAATTTAATCTCAAATAAATTCTTTTAAAATAAAAAATAATCCTAATATAGCGTTGAATTCTAAAAGAGATAAAAACGAAGAAGAATTCGTCTTTGAATTCTATGAGGAAGATACAACTCCCTCATTGGAAGAAAAGCTCCCAGGGATCTTAGAAGATTATAAAAAAATTAATTTTGATAAAGAACTAAATGAGGAACAACTGGCGATTATAAATAATCTCAAAGGACCTATGCTTGTAATAGCAGGTGCGGGAAGTGGTAAGACTAGAGTAATAATCTATTCTGTTGCAAAGCTTTTATTAACAAAAGTAAGACCCAGTGAGATAATGTTGGTTACTTTCACAAATAAGGCAGCAAACGAAATGATACGACGAGTAGAAAAACTTCTTGGTAAACGTCCCAAAGGTATTTGGGCGGGGACTTTCCACTCAATTGCAAATCGATTTATCCGTATGTATGCAAAAACACTTGGATTAAAAACCAACTACACAATAATGGATGTTACTGATTCAAAAACTCTAATGAAACTCTCAATTGAAAGAGCCAATGTGAAGGAAATCGGAGAACGATTCCCTACGTCTGGTATGACAAAAAATATTTTATCATATTCAATTAATTGTAATAAATCAATTCAAGATGTAATCCTCTGGAAGTACAACCAATTTGATAATGAGAAAGTCACAGAAAAAATAGCTGAAGTCTTAAAGATTTATGAAAAAAAGAAGGCGGAAGATAACCTAGTAGATTTTGATGACCTCTTGGTATACTGGAATAAATTGTTAGATAATAGATCAATAGCACAGTTAATAGCAAAAAGAATTAAATTTGTGTTAGTTGATGAATACCAAGACACTAACTATATTCAAGACGAAATTATTCGTAAAATTGTCATCCAAAATCCAGAACAAAACGTAATGGCTGTAGGAGATGATGCTCAGAGTATCTATGCTTTCAGAGGTGCTAATTTTCAAAATATCTTAAACTTTGAGAAGAAATATAAAAATTGTAAACGATATTCTATAACTTATAATTATCGTAGTGTTCCTGAAATATTAGACTTAGCAAATAATTCAATAGAACATAATAAAAAGCAATTTAAAAAAGAAATGAAAGCCACTCGATCTGCTGGATTAAAACCTTTTCAACTTAATTTAGGTGATGATGAAGATCAAGCTAAATTTATTTCTAATAATATCTTAAAATTGAGGGAGGAGGGTTATAATCTAGAAGAAATGGCCGTTCTTTATCGTGCGGGTCATCATTCAGTTAAGATAGAGCTTGAATTACAAGCAAAAAATATTCCTTATGAAGTAAGATCAGGAGTCTCTTTTTTCGAAAAAGCCCATATTAAGGATATATTAGTACATTTACGTATCATCGAAAACCCTTATGATGAAATTGCTTGGTCAAGGATTTTTGCTATTATTCAGGGATTAGGAAAAACTTCTGCTTCAAAAGTTTTGAATGTGATATTAAAATCCGATGAACCATTAAAAATCATTTTAGAAAACGAGTTTTTTAAATTAAGGATGAAAAACACTCGAATTCCTAATATAGGTAAAAAAAATTTAGTTTCACATGTAAGCAAGATAAGTAAATTTACACGAGAGGATAATCCTTCAGAAGTTATTAGAGAAATTGTGAAGATAATAAATGACTTCATCAAATCCAAATACCCTGACTGGGAGGATCGGATAGAAGATTTGCATCAATTAAGCATTTACGCACAAAATTACCCCACTATCTGGAAATTTATCGATATTTTGAGTTTGAATTTGTCAAATCTTGAATCTAAAACAGTACGTTCGGGAGTACGAGATGAGGAGGAAAAACCTTTAATCCTTTCTACAATTCACCGTGCGAAAGGGCTTGAATGGAGAGTAGTTTTTATACCTATGTTATGTGAAGATTCTTTTCCTTCATCTAGAGTAAAAAACGATCATGAATCAATTGAAGAGGAACGTCGAGTATTCTATGTTGCAATTACAAGAGCAAAAGATCAGTTATATCTAATTTCTCCTTCTATGATACAACAATTTGGAGGCTATCAAATCGCAAGACTCTCTCCATTTGTTTCAGAATTAAATCCTAACGTTTTCAGGAAATCTTCTGTTAAATTTAAATCCAAGTCAAATTTAAGAAATTTAGCTATAAAATCCAGCGGAAAACCTTTATTCCAAACTGCTGATGAGTTACTTTCAAATTCACAAAAAAAAAAAGATAAATAAAGCTATTTTTTGACTGGAGCTCTATATTAGGGAATCTACTAAATTTATTAACTCTTTTAAGTTTATAATCTATGGAAGATATTAATTTAAAAAGACCATTTATAATAATCCAACTGCAATTTTTAATTTTGAACCTTAATTCTTATGAAAATGGAACTAAAATATATATGTTAAATCGATAGAATAAAATATTACCTCCAAAAAAAAATATAAACTAAATTGAATAAGGTAATGTGTGATGGTTAAAATAATACACATGGCTGATACGCATCTTGGATATAGAGCAAGAAGAGGAGTTATGAATAAATGGGCCATTGACAATTATTCGAAACCCTTTGAACAAGAGATATATGATAATTTTCTTAAGGTAATGGAAAGAATTTCTAGAACAAAGGATCTTGACTTTGTAGTTCACTGTGGCGACATGTTTCACCAACCTTCAGTTTTTAGTTCTTATCCACCTCCTGAGCCAGCTAGGATGGCATTAATACAAGGTTTGCAATTGTTTTTTGCAAATACTGATAACCAAGTTCCGTTTATTTATATTGAAGGGAATCATGGAGTATTTAGAGGATATGAATATACGCCTTTTGAGTCACACATAAATAAAGAAAATTATCCCAATCTATATTATTTTAAAGAAAAAGACTTGCTCGATTCGATAAGTTCAAAAAATCCATTGAGTTTAGAGTTTCCTAATAAAAAGACTAGATTTTATCTATTTCCCTTTTTTGAATATAACAGCTTTGAGGTCTATAAGAATGCTTATGATAATTGGATAACCCTTCAAAAACCAATAAAAGATGATGACTATATCAATATCGCTGTTGCCCATGGTAGTTTCGGTGGTGATATGCCAGAGACTCTTCATGATAAGATTAGTTCGGATGACTATGGATATAATTATGTTGCTTTAGGTCATGAACATGGGATCAGAAAAGTGACGAAAAATCATTATTATTCTGGTAGCTTACTTCCAATGAATTTTAAAGAGAGGTATGAAAGTCAGGGTTACTTAATTGTCAATATCAATAGTATTACAAAGGAATTAACAGTCGAGAGAAGTTCAACTGATGTATTGCTTAAAAGACCTTTTGAAATAGTTGAAATAGAAGTGCCACCAAAACAATCTTCAACTGATTTGGAAAAAGAGATCTATGATAAGTTAAAAAATAGAATAATAGGCGAGGAATTTGATTCCAAAACATCTGCAAGATTGAAGTTTACTTTTAAAGGAGAAATGACGTTTGAAAAAAATTGGCAAATTAATGATTTGATGTCTAGAATAAGGAGGGAAGTATTCTCTCAACCAGATAAATTTAATGTATTTCAATTAATATGGAAGATTACTGATATATCCGAGGATTTTGAGGACGAAATTAATGTAGGATTAATCCAAGATTATATTCTTGAGAAACCTGATGAAGAGTTTAAGGCATTTGTAGAAGAAAAACTAAGCGAAGACAAAACAAACTACGATCTTGATAAATTAACAGACTTTGGTATGAAAGCATTAAAAAAAGCTTTGAAGATCATGGAGAAAGAAAAAGAGGTATAGATATTCATTGTTAATAACCAAACTTATCTTCAAAAATTTCATGGGTTATAAGCAATTAAATTTGCCAAAAATTGATGATGAATTCCCAAAAGGTTTAATTTTAATTAGTGGTAATAATTCATTTGGAAAATCTACGATCCTTGAGGGAATTCTTTTTGCCTTTTTCGGACCAAAAATTTTCAAAGGTCGAAAAGCAGAATCTTTCATAACCTACGGAGTTCAAGAAAAAGCAGAAATATATGTCTATTTCATCCTTGATAAGCGCAAGTACTATATTTATCGAAAGTGGGGGAGAAAGGGTAGTGTTACTACAAAAATGTTTGAACTTGATGAGAAAAAAGCCACATATAGGGAAGTTAAAAACTTTAATGTTGAAGCTTTCTTTGAGATTTCTTCAGAACAAGCAATGAGTACTGTATTTGTTAGGCAAGGTGAAGTAGAAGAATTAGCAAACAAGAAGGGAGCAGATCTACGAGAAATGATAATAGATTTATTTCGATTGAATATAATTGATGATTCGCTCTCTTTTTTAGATTTTGAATCAAAAGGAAAAAAACAAGGAATAGAAAAATTAGAAAAAAAAAGAGTACCGATTGATAGGATACAAAATGATATTAATCGTCTCGATCAAGAAAATACGCAATTTTTAAAGATCATCTCAGAAAAACATAACACAATAAACACAAATAAAAGAAAAATTAATACTTTTCCATCAGAAAAATTAATTTCTGAGTTAGAAAATCTATATAGTCAAAAAAAAATACTGAATGGCAACTTCCTATCATACAAAAATGATTTCAAAAGTAAAATCAAAAAGACAGAGTTTACTTTAGATAATTTTGATTCACAAGAAAAGATTGATTCTAAACTAAAAGAATTAAAAGGAAGTAGAGATAAATTAGAAAAAGACCTAAATGAATTGAATACAAGAAAAGAAGCTACATTGAAAGGGTTAGGAAAAACGAAAGGTAGAAAAGAGGAAATAATAAAAACAAAAACTAAATTGGAAAGTGGTGGATTTAAATTTACTGTTCAAAAAGACGGAAAAAGATTCGCACAGTGTCCCACCTGCCAAAATGAGCTCACTAAAGAACATTATGATGAGATGATTAATCAATTTAAATCTAATATTAACATAAATCAAAGAAAGATCGAAAATATCTCAAAAATCATAACGAAAATTAACCAAGATATCAAACCACTACAAGATAATTTAAATAAAAAAAACAATGCTATATCAATACACCAAACCTTAAAAATCGACTTTATAAATTATAAGAAATACGAATCTGATTTATTAAAAGTCGAAAAAGACCTAATTGACTTTCTTACACTTCACAAATCACAATTTCACATTTCTAGTATGGAAGATATTAAAAAATTGTCTATAGAAAAAGAAAGATTATCAACAGAACTTAAAGCTTTGATCAAAGAGTTAGAAGAGAAAAATAAGAAATTATTAACCAATAAAACCAGATCAACGGAGTTACGTAAAGAAATTGAAAAAATGGAAGATTTAAAAAATAAAATCGGGGATTTTGAGGTCGATATTGAGCATATTAATAAGGCAAAAGAACTCGTCCGAAGATTTGTAACAGAATACATGGTTGTTAAACGTCTTGTAAAAAATATTGCTAATAGCACTAATAAATACATAAAAGATTTTACTTCTGGACAGTACAGTGATTTACTTCTTGATTTAAGTGGAACTAAGAAAACGGGATTATCTCTGAAAATTAAGGATAATTATAATCAAGTCCATGAACCAATTGAAGCTCTTTCTGGGGGAGACCGTACTGCCTTAGGCATAGCTTTACGACTTGCGATATCCGAATTAATGAGCACGATTAGACCCACTAAAGAGTCACCAAAAAAGAGCCCAAAAATTGACTTTCTTCTATTGGACGAACCTTTAGCTGCCTTAGATGAAACTCGAAGAGAACGAATTCTTAAGAATCTTATAAGATCAAAATCATTTCCTCAGATATTTCTCATAACTCATACGAATATTCCTCAAGATATATCTACTCATAAAATAATTGTAGAAAAAGATATATCAACTGGTTTAAGTCATGCAAAACTTGAAAAATTCTCTACTTCTAAAAGAATTTAGTTTGAAGGGATCTCGATAATATTTAATTCTTAAAGCTGACAAAGTATCTAAAAAATAAGTAGAAAATAAAAAAAAAAATTTATTGAAAGGCAGGTTATAAATCTCTTGCCTTTACAGTTTTTCTGTTATTAGCTTTTGCTCGAGCTATTGCCTTATCTAGGATACTCATTATAATAGCGTTAAATGCGATTCCATCAAGAACGCCACTGCTAGTATTACATTCCTTTCCTTTGATATATTCCCGAACCTTTGATTTAACATATAAAGGTTCTATCTTTTTAGCCATTTTTCTATTCCTCTTTTACAATTTTTTATTAATTTTATTCAAAAACGATTTAAAACTAGTTTTAAATTATTTTTTGTTAATTATTTATTTTTCAGCTGTACTATTAAATCTTTCTATATTCATCAGATTTTATCTAATTCTTTTTTCAATAAGCAGTGACAATGAGAGAATTGATAATAGAAAAATGGAAAAAGACTTTCGGATGGAAGGATTTATTTCAAAATTAAGATTTTAAGGGAATTATCTTTCTTTTACTCTCCCAATTATTATAATAAAATCGTAAACTCTTATGAATTTAAATTAAACGATGAAATTTCAATATGAAAATTATTAAGTATTAAAAATTTAAAATATAGTTATAAAAAAAAAGTAGAAATTAATGTATTTTAGCAATAATGAATACTTGTTCATTTA
>SDBS01002529.1_pt1 | contig 18247 bp, 12 predicted proteins | sample 2277091 | NCBI WGS metagenome assembly SDBS01 (sample SAMN10404972, study PRJNA504765) | marine sediment metagenome | isolation source: marine sediment core GS10_PC15, 163 cmbsf | place: Arctic Ocean: Southern Knipovich Ridge | collected 2010 | reverse complement strand
TGAACGAGAAATTCGATAATTCGACAACCCACTGGTTAAGTCAACAAATGTCACACGTCAAGTGGGAGGGCTTTCGCCCATGGGACCTGATTATGCCGTTGTTCTTGTTTGTTGTCGGTGTGGCAATGCCGTTTGCGCTCAATAAACGCCTTGAGCTGGGCCACAGCAAAAAGCGGCTGTATTTTCATATTGTGCAGCGAACGGTAATACTATTTGTTTTAGGTATGATAGCGCAGGGACATCTTCTTGAATATGACCTGTCAAAGCTCCATTTTTACAGTAATACATTGCAGGCAATTGCGGCAGGGTACTTAATCTCAGCAATAATCCTGCTCAATCTGCGATTCGTATGGCAGATAGCAACGACAGTGGCTTTGCTGTTGTTGTTCTGGGCCTTGATGATGCTGGTTCCCGTCCCCGGCCACAGTGCGGGAATGTTGGAACCTGATGTGAATCTGGCTATTTGTCTGGACAGGCTCATTCTCGGCGGCTTCATCGATGGAACCGACCCGCCTTACGCCTGGATTCTCAGCGGCATGACATTTGCCACTACAGTAATGCTCGGGGTAATGGCAGGGCACTTGTTGCGTTCGGAAAAGAAGGGTGGGGAAAAGGTCTTATGGCTTTTAGCGGCAGGGGCTAGCTGTTTGGTACTCGGCTGGATATGGAATTATTGGTTTCCTGTCATCAAGCATATTTGGACGAGCTCATTTGTCCTTTATTCGGCAGGATGGTGTTACCTGCTATTGGCGTTGTTCTACCTGGTTATAGATGTATGTGGTTTTAAGAAGTGGGCCTTTCCCTTTGTGGTAATCGGAATGAACGCGATTGCGGTATATATGGCGACCCATGTCTTTAATTTCCGCCACATCGGTGATATTTTCGTGGATGGTCTGGACAAATATGTCGGAAATTGGAGCCTCTTCATTCACGCCGTGGCGGCGTTTGCTGTTATCTGGCTGATAATGTGGTGGATGTATCGCAGGAAGTTGTTTATTAAAATCTGAAAAAAAAGCACAAGGTGAAAAATAGTGCTTATGAATTTGAAAGAGGTGAAGAATCCTGGATAATGGCCAGCAGAATTTGGATGGGCGGCGGTTGATCTCGGTCGATGCGCTGCGGGGTTTTGATATGTTCTGGATTATTGGCGGTGGAACACTCTTTGCGAACCTGGCAGAAGTGTACAGCCACCCGGTGACCGAGACAATTCAGCATCAGTTGCGCCATGTAGAGTGGAAGGGATTTCATTTTGAGGATTTGATATTTCCCTTATTTCTTTTTATAGTCGGCGTGGTGCTGCCGTTTTCGGTTGCCCGGCGGGCTGAGCGTGGACAGAGCCGCCCGATACTCTACCTGCACATCCTGAAACGCTCGGTCGTACTTATTTTGTTAGGCTTGATACTGAATGGGCTCCTGCGATTTGATTGGGCTCAAATGCGGTGGCCCGGCGTGCTCCAGCGAATCGGGCTGTGTTATTTCTTCGCCGCGATAATTGTTGTGCATACGAAATGGCGAACGCAGGCGATTATTATAGCGGCGGTTCTGATTCTATACTGGCCTGCGATGATGTTGATTCCGGTGCCGAACTATGGAGCCGGTGACCTCACAATGGAAGGGTGCCTGTCCTCATATATTGACCAGCAGTTAATTCCGGGTGAGCTTTATTACGGATTTGGTGATAATGAGGGGCTGATTTCGACATTGCCTGCGATTTGCACCGTCCTTTTGGGTGCACTGGCGGGCCACTGGTTGCGCTCCAACCGGACGGGCAATCGCAAGGCGGCTGGTCTGGCCATTGCCGGTATAGTCAGCTTGTTCGTTGGATTGCTCTGGGGGCTGGTTTTTCCTATTATCAAAATTATCTGGACAAGCTCTTACGTTCTGGTCGCAGGCGGCTTGAGCTTACTGCTGTTAGCATTATTCTATTGGATAATTGACGTTAAGGGATACAGAAAGTGGGCGTTTTTCTTTATTGTTATTGGGATGAATCCGATTACGATATACTTCATGCAGAGATTTGTTGGCTTTAATAGAATTGCCGAATTTTTTCTTCTGGGAGTCGCTGAACATGCGGAGCTGTTTAAGCCTCTGATTTTGCTGTTCGGTGTTTTGTTAGTCAAATGGTTGTTCCTGTGGTTTTTATATCGCCACAGAATATTCTTCAAGGTCTGACGTAAAAAAGATAATTTAGTCGTTATAAAACATCAAAGGGCAAAAGCCAAAAAGCAACAGCCGCAAAATCAAATGGAGCAAAAGATACCGGACTCAGAGCAGAAACATTTAGTGGGGACTCGGGTGGCCTCGATTGACGCGCTGCGCGGTTTTTCTATGTTCTGGATTATTGGCGGGGGGACAATCTTCAGAAGTCTGGACCAAATATTCAATCATCCGGTGACGGCATTTATTGGCATACAACTCAAGCATGTCGAGTGGTTGGGATTCCATTTTGAAGATTTGATTATGCCGCTATTTATCTTTATTGTGGGGACGTCAGTGCCATTTTCGATTTCCAACCGCCTCAAAAGGGGGCAAAGCCGTGGGAGAATTTACCTTCACATTGTCAAGCGCACGGCTGTGCTTTATTTCTTAGGGGTACTGATCGGAAGCGGCGGGCTGCACTTTAACTGGCCCGAGATGGACTGGGTGGGCGTCCTGCATCGGATAGCCGTATGCTACTTTTTCGCTGCCTTTCTGCTGATGCACACGAAATGGCGGACACAGGCAATAGTTACCGGTGCGATCTTACTTCTGTACTGGGCAGCCTTAACACTGGTTCCGGTCCCCGGTCATGGCGCCGGTGTTATCACACAGGAAGGATGCCTGCCGGCCTATATTGATCAGCTATTTGTTCCGGGTAAGATTAGCGAAGCTTTTTATGGATACGGCGACAGCAATGGAGTTCTGCCAACACTGGCATCGGTTTCGACGGTACTTTTGGGAGTGTTGACCAGTCATTGGCTGCGCTCGGACCGGCCGGATAATCACAAGGTAACTGGACTGGTGCTCGCGGGTCTGATTAGCCTGTCCGCTGGATATGCTTGGGGGCAGGTCTTTCCTGTTATCAGACTTCTCTGGACTAGTTCAATGGTCTTATTTACAGCAGGGCTTAGTCTATTGCTGCTGGCTTTGTTCTACTGGCTGATTGATGTCAGGGGTTATAAAAAGTGGGCATTCGGCTTTGTAGTAATCGGAATGAATGCGATTGCAGTATATGTAGCAACCCGGGTGTTTGTAGTTCACCGAATCGGGCGTATTTTCGTAGGTGGGCTGGACTGGGGACAGTGGAGTGGATTTATTCATGCCGTGGTCGGCCTTATGGTTGTTTGGCTGGTACTGTGGTGGATGTATCGCAAGAGGTTGTTTATAAAAATCTAAAACGGAAAGCCAAAATAAGTTAATACCTCGGCGGTTTTGCGAAGCCTTGTGGTTTTTTTGCAGAGATAGCCTGCTTTTTCCTTATTTCCAATCCTGAGGAAGGGATTTTTTTTACAAAAACAATTTTTCTCTGGATATTTGCAAAATTTTTCCTTGACCTCGGCAAAGAGGGAGTGCTATAATTAAATAGCTTTTTCATTTTTTGCCCCTGCTTTTCTCTTCCTTCTCCCCTCCCTCCGCAAAAAAGCAGGGGTTTTTTAAATTGACTATTTTTTATTTACTATTGATTATTGAAAAGAAAATCGAGACCCAAATTTAATAGAAAATAATCAATAGTAAATAGTCAATAGTCAATTCTCAAGTCAGGCCTAATCGTTCGGCCTCGGCGTAGAGGCCGTAGTGTTTCATTTTTTTGAATAAAGTTGTGCGGTTTATCCCAAGTGCCTTGGCGGTTGCCTGTCTGTTCCAGTTATTAGCTTCAAGTGCCTTGCGGATAATATCTTTCTCCGGCCCGGCTAATGCTCTTTTGAGGCTCATCGGTGTGAATGTCTGTTGCTGTTGGTTTTGCTCTTGCTTGATTGAGTTTGGCAGGTCCTCGGGGCCGATGAATTTATTTTTACTCAGCAGGGTCGCCCGTTCAATGGCATTTTCCAGTTCACGAATGTTGCCGGGCCAGGAATAATGCTCCAAATGCTCCATCGCCTCATCGGTAATACCAAGCTTATTTCTGTTGTGCTGTGCAGAGTACACTCGCAAAAAGTGCTCGCTTAACAGCCGAACATCTCCAACCCTCTCACACAAAGGCGGCAGGTCTATTGTTACGACATTTATCCGGTAATACAAATCTTCTCGAAACCTGCCTTGTCTTACCTCCTCATCGAGGTTGCGATTTGAAGCAAGTATGATACGTGTATCCACGGTTTGGGTTTTATTACTGCCGACCGGATCGAACTGTCTGTCCTCCAGAACCCGCAGAAGCTTGGCCTGCAAAGCAGCCGATGCGTTGGCAACTTCGTCAAGAAAAATCGTTCCGCCATCCGCTGCCAGGAATTTACCTTCTTTGTTACTTACAGCGCCGGTAAATGACCCTCTGACGTGGCCGAACAGCTCGCTTTCGAGCAGTGTCTCCGGGAGTGCTCCGCAGCTTACCTCGACGAACGGTTTGCTGCGTCGGTCCGAACGATGATGTATTGCTCTTGCCAACATACTTTTGCCGGTACCAGATGGGCCTGCCATTAGTATTGTGGTCTTGGTGTCGGCGATGGCCTCTACAAGGTCGAAGATCTTCGCCATTTTGTAGTTATGGCTGATTATGTTCTCCAGGCGGTATTTCTGTTCGAGCTGCAGTCGCAGGTTCTCGTTTTCGCTCATAAGCGATTGTTGCTTAATCGCTTTTTCTACTGTCAGCCGTAACTCGTCATCGATGATCGGTTTTGTAAGGTACTCGTAGGCGCCTTGCTTGATGGACTTAACTGCGCTTTCGATGGTGCCATAGCCGGTTATTACAATAGCCACTGTTTGAGGATGGTTTTCCCTGATAATATCCAATAATTCCAGGCCATCTCCGTCCGGCAGATTGACGTCTGTTATGACCAGATTATAGTGCTCTTGTTCTAACTTGGTCAAAGCCCCCTTTAATGTTTCCGCTCCGCTGGTCTGGAATCCTTCGAGTTTCAGGAACTCACACAGCGAATCCAATATGATTTTATCGTCGTCTATAATAAGAATATTCTTTTCTCTCATAGAATTTTCCAATCCGTTTTTATTTATCCTTTATGAGTCACTTGCTTTCCGGCAGGTACACAGTGAAAATACTGCCGCCATCAGGAGTGTTTTCAGCGGTTATTCGGCCGTGATAGCTTTCAATTATGTCCCTGCATATCGACAATCCCAAACCTGTTCCTTTGCCTTTATCTTTTGTCGTGAAGAACGGCTCAAATATAGCTTCTGTATTTTCCGGCGGCAAACCTGTTCCTGTGTCGCGGAACTCAGCCACAATGGTATCGTCCGCCGCCAGACGCGTTGAGATTCTGAGTTCTCCGCCGTCCGGCATTGCATCCAGGGCGTTCTTCGTAAGGTTACAGAACACCTGAAACAGGTTGCTGCTTCTGATTTGTGGCATACCGGAGGCATAGTTTCGTGATATTCGAATATTCAGAGACTCTGCTCTTGTGTCCATTGTTTTGATAGCTTCTTCAATAATCTGCTCTATTGCGGTATATTCCAGCGGTGTGTAAGTACTGCGGGAGAATTCCAGCAGCTCGCTTATGATTTGCACCATTCTCATAAGTCCCTTCCGGCATTGGGTGAGGTATTCTTTGGGTTTTTCGAGGTTTTCCTGCTCAACAATTCTCATTGTGAGATTGACGTATCGCAGAATCCCATCCAGAGGGTCATTTAGCTCGTGGGCGACCTTAGAGGCAAGCTTGCCAACAGCAGCCAGTCTTTCTGTGTTGGCCAACTGTTTTTGGATATTGACCTTTTCGGTTACGTCTTCGATTATGATGATGCCGCCGAGATTGTTTGCTGTTTTAGTTTCTTTCAGTGGTGTACAGACGATTCGAAACAGTTTTGTTTTGCCGTTCGATGTATAGCCTACGTCATCAAACCTGCATGTTTTTCCTGTTGAAATCGCTGATTTTAATTGTTCTGTCCAGCCTAACCATATTTTGCCATCAGTACCTTTTGCTAAGGATTTATCGATGTAATGGCCTAACTTAATTAGTTTTGTTGCCTGAAGATTGGCTTCAATAATCTTCAAATCCGAGTCAAAGGCAATAATCCCTATCGGTAATGACTGTACGATTGACCTGCCAAGCAGCCCGGATACTGGGCGATTATTTGTGGTATCTGGCTTTAGATGCTCGCCGTTTTTGTCTGAATTTTTTGGGTGTTCTGGCATAGCTACAATAATAAGGCCCGTCTCCACTATTGTCAAGGATTGGCGTTGCTAAAAAACAACGCTCGCGTTCTTTTTTTCGGACTGAGAGAGATGCTTGTTTAGTGAGAAACGTAACATTTTATAAAATAAGCAGCTAAAGGCGTTTGTTCTTTGCCGACTTTCGGCTATCAGTGGGTAAAGTTGGTTTCTGGCGTTGCTATTTATCAACACTACAAACGGCATTTTTCATAAGTCTGTTGACCTCGGTTGGATAATTTCGTTTAACTTTATACTGGGCAAGCATTTGTAAAAGTTAAAATAGGGTATTCGCCTGCACTCTGTTTTGGAATGAATTTTGCACCAAATAACATTGTATAACTTTACAAGGACCAAGGACGAGGCAGGGTGATGCAGGGAGGCATAAAATGGAAGGAACGGAAAAACGCAAGTATGAGCGATTGGGGGCGAAGTTTGATATATCTTGCTGTGAAGTTGGCTCCGCAGCAGAGCGGGCCCATACCGGTCGCACAGTGAATGTAAGTCCAGGCGGTTTATATTTTGAGACTCGAAGTGCGACGTTTAAACCGGGCAGCCTGTTAGAAGTAGAATTGTCAATACCGCCGAGACGAGGTCTGCTTGAATTTGGTGGCAGGATTTCGGGCTTCGCCAGGGTTCTGAGGACTGATTATAACTATGAGTCTGCCGGAGGCACGGAATTAAGCCTTGGTAAGTATGGCGTGGCTTTGCAATTCTGCCGGCCTCTCAGGCTTTGTACTTAAGAATTAGTTTTCCGGCCAGACGCCCTCGAAGACTTCCTCCGCTGGCCCGGTCATATAGACACAATTATCTTCTTCGCACCAATTTAAATTCAAGTCTCCACCCGGTAAATGTCCGGTGCATATTCGCTCTGCTCGACCGGTAAGCACCGCAGCCACACAGGCGGCACAAGCACCACTGCCGCAAGCCATCGTTATTCCGCTGCCTCGCTCCCATGTCCGCATCGTAAATTCTGTTGGCTTATCAATCTGAACAAAATGGGCATTGACGCGGTTTGGGAAAAGACAGTGGTTTTCGATAGCAGGCCCAAGTTTTTCAAGCTCGATTAATTCCACATTATCACAGAAAAATATAGCGTGCGGATTACCCATCGATACACAAGTCATTAGCAATTCCTGTCCGAGGATTTCGATGGACTGTTCGACTACTTTTTCGCCGGAAAGATTTATAGGTATATCTTTTGGCGTTAGAACCGGTTGGCCCATATTGACACAGACTCTTTGGACCTTGTCCCTATCGTCAACCATTAGTCCGACAGTTAAAACCCCATTGCCGGTTTCTATATTCAACGAGATAGAAAAGGACTGTTGCCCCGGCACGACAAACGCTCCGCCGGCCTGGGCTAATTTGTGCTCGTAGGCGTATTTTGCCAGGCACCGGATACCGTTTCCGCACATTTCGGCTTCTGAACCGTCAGCGTTAAACATCTGCATACGCACATCCGCTGTTTGAGACCGGCTTATGAGGATCAACCCATCGGCACCGATTCCTCTATGCCGGTCGCTGATGATTTGAGCTAATTTTGCAGGGTTCTCAATCTTTTCTTCGAAGCAGTTAACATAGACGTAGTCATTGCCCAGCCCGTGCATTTTGGTAAATCTCATTTTAGTTCTCCATACCAAAAAACCACTTTAGTATATGTATATCAGAGACAAAAGTCAAAATTATTGCACCCATTGGCGACCTGCGGGTGTGGCCGGATTGACCGGCAAGCGATTTTGGCCTTTGAAGAAATTGGCTTTGATTGGGTTTGTTTTTTTGGGCCGGAAGGCGGTTCATTTTCATAATCCTTTTGTAAAAAAGTGTTTACGTTCATTTTGGCCATTTAGGAAATTGGGTTTGTTTATTCGGACTGCGAAATCATCATTTTTTATGTAATCCTTTGTTATAAAGTCATTTGCGTTCATTTTGGCTCTTTTTAAATTGGGTTTGATTGGGTTTGAATTGGGTTTGTTTTTTCGGACTCTCCGCGGCCATTTATTTTCATAATCCGTTGTTATTAGTGAGTTTACGTTCATTTGGGACTTTCGGAAATTGGGTTTGTTTTGCATAAAAAGTAGCTGATTTGTAGAGCTTTCTCTACAGATGTAGAGATGCGAGAGAGTGAAGAGTGAGCTAAAGTGCCTAAAGTGAGCTAAAGTTGGATTCTCGATGTTTGTAAATGGTTCATAGTTCATGGTTCATTGGTTAATGGTAATTAGTTCATGGTTCATGGTTCATGTTTCCGCCATACGACGGCGGATCTGTGACATTGGTTAATTGGCTGGGCTGGCTGGCTCTAAGTCCTTGTGGCTTAGCCACTTACGACATGCAAACTGAAATGTCATCTTCGCCTACTGGCGGTTTATGTTAGCCTGCTGGCTAACATAGGGGTATTTTAACGTATTTTCAAATTATGTCAACAAAAAAATGAACAAAAAAGAACTTTTTTTGGCCCGCCTTTAACCCGCGAGATGATTTCCATATATCTCACCGGGGCAAACACTAAAAGCAATCCGCTATCCTATGTATGCTAATTTTGTACGCTCTCTACATAATATTTATGATCTCTATTGTCAAACGCAGGTCGAGTTCCTTCAAGTACATCTATAAGCTTTTTGTTAATGATGGGGTTCTCAATGGCACCGCAAGTATAAGTTATTCGATTACCATTCTGTTTATCAATTTCTGAGTATATTATCTGTTCCGCATCACAGACAACTGCTAAATTTGGATTATGTGTTACAATAATAATCTGCCGCCTTTTCTTAGCTTCTTTTATACAGTACATCAGAACCTTATATACGGATTCATTGTCGAGATTCTCTTCCGGCTGGTCAATAACCAGTGGAATATCTTTCTTGTCGATGAAAAGATAGAATATCAGCAAAACCAATCCTCGCTCACCCGGTGATAATCGGTAAAGTTTTTTACCCGACCATTGAAGATTATATTCAGGTATAAGATACTCAAGGCAATATAAATAGTCATAAAACTCAATAATTTCTCCTTCTTTTTTTAATTGCTCAACAATATATCTTTTTTCGCCGCTTGCTTCCTTACGCTGATCCTTGATCAAACTATTCTCAATAGACTTAATGAAAGTTTCTAAACCTGCATATGTATTGAAATCTGCAACATCCAATATGGTTCGCAACTGAGCATTTCCTTCCTCGATTCCATAAAAAGACCCTTTTTTATTTTTTGTAATATATTCAAAAAAGTTTTTCAAAAAACGGTTACACTCAATAGAAACATTAAAATCCAACAAAAGCCTATCAGGATCAGAAAAAGGAGCGGATTTCATGAATTCTTTAACCGAAGCATAAAGCAGTTCATAATCCTTTTTGAGTTCGTCCAGTTTGTTAAAAATGTCTCGAATCTTCTCAGATCGCTTTGTTTTCAATCCTTGGAGCTCATTTGGAATACTTTCATCGATTCTTTTCAACGTATTCTCATAATACCGGATTGTCCCTTCTTCAGGATGGCTTTCATTTCCTTCAATGGCCGCGCACTTCCTTTTCCATTCCTTAAACTCTTTAAGGTATTGTTGGTAATTCTTATTGTCCTGATCTAATGCGGCTTTCAACTTTTCAAGTTCAGTTTTGGCCTGATTAAGTCTCCAGACAGGCCCTTTCTTGTTATCTTCGTTCAACTGTTCATTAACCTCAGGCAATCTAGTTGATGCGCTTGTCTTCATCGTCTCTATGTCAACTGCATTCAGTTCCAATTTTGCAATCTTCTCGAAATCAACCCCAAGACTTGAGCATAATAAATCACATTCTGCATGAAACGTGTCGAATTGTTGTTGAAAATTGACCAGCTTTTGTAGCAATGTATTTATATCGTTTATTCTCTTGACCAGATTAGTCTTTTCGGTCCGTAGCGTTACAATGCTTGCTGTATGACCTTCTATTTCACTCTGCTTTATCGCTATATTACTATTTATCTTTTCGATCTCTGCTTGTCTTTTCGGATCAGTAGCGTCAGGCTTCTTTATCTCTAAAGGCTTTTCAATCCCCGCTTTTTCTGCTACCTTTAATTTCAACTTATTCTGAAGTTCTTTCTTGTAATTGGGATGGAGCATCCTTTCCAGTTTAATGATATCAACATTCAGTGAATGAATAGTCTTCTTTACTATTTCAATCGCTGCATTCTTCTCATTCGTCTTTGCCGTAATGAGTTCCTCAAGTGATGCGCACCCTAACCTTTCGGCATCTTCAACATGAGAAAAAATAACTGCCTTTAGCTCTTTATTAAACTCTTTCCCCTCAATTTCATCTGAACAAATTCTTTCCAGGTAATTCTGTGGCTTATATGCAACCATTTCAATCTCTGTGTCAGTTTTTACTTGTGCTGATAATGGCATCTCCTGCACAAACCCATCTGCCCATTTGAGGCCAGCAGAAAAATGCTCTGCTTTATTATCTTTAGGATCACAAAACTTGTCTTTGTGTAAAAAAGAAAAATGAAATTGCTGCTTACTGTTACCAAGAAGGCCAATCGTATCCGAAAGGGCGCTCTTGCCACTTCCTTTATTGCCTATGATGGCTACTAATTCAGGGTTAAAGGGGATCGGTTCATGATCTTCGAACCATTTTTCATCAAGAATCAAGTCGGGATTCTTTTTGAAGGTCACAGTTGATATGTATTTGGTTTTTTTATTCCGCACTCTTTTAAAAATTTCGGGTTCATTACCAACAAAAACTCTTTCTTCAGGCTCATGGATAATCTGTTTCAGTCCTTCGAATGTCATGTCCGCTTTTATCCAAGTTAGAGAATTACCAATCCTGTCTTTAAGTGGTGAATTTGAATTAGCATGAGCATCACTACAATCCAACAAAAGACTATTTACGCGAGCTACTTCTAAACTTGTTTTAGCCTTTTCAAATTCAGCTATATTTTCAGATGAGATAAAAACCAAATCAGCCGAGTTTATTATGGTTTTTTTGTCCGCAATAGATCGATCATTCCACTTGATATCGTACCATTCTGTCTTTCCTACAGCGCTAAGATATTTGCCTTTAAAATAATCTTTTGCTATTGCTTCTTCGATTTTATTTAATGATATATTTAACGCATTAAATCCCTCATATAGTGGCGGATAAAAATCTCCTCTTTTTTCTGGTGGAACAGATTCTATTATCTTACGACCTAGATCAACCAAGCTTTCTTTAGTAATAAGACCTTCCCATTCTATTCCCATACTTGCATATTTAGGAGTCAACTGATAACGAGTCGTTAAGTGATTTATAAATTGCGACTCAATAACCTCTGGTTCTATTTCGTTCGAGAAGATCACATGCCAGTTAATTCGACTTAAAGAACTGTTGGTTCCACCGAATTTATCCAATCTTAATTCTATAACAGGGAGAATTAACTCAATATTTATTAAACGCCCTTTACGCTTCTCTTCTAAAATTCTTTTATATCCGTCAAGGAATATATAATCATTAATTCCTAAAACTTTAAATTCTTCCGGAAGATTTTCTAAGTCAGTTAAAAAATTTTCCCATTGCTCTTCCTCAGTTGAGCCAGAGTATGCGTGTTGTAAAGAACAAGGAGTATGAACATGCAAATCCCATTTACGCCAGATTGAACCGCGTGGATCATTCATTGTTTATATTCCCCAATATTTTTTTCTCCTGGATTACAAATAATACCAATTCCATTTAAAAATTGCCGAAAGAATTATACATAATATAGCTGGAAGGCCTGGATTCCTGCTTTCGCAGGAATGACAAGTTAAGGTAATCGGCAATCAATAACTAAAATTGGTATAACAATGCTCATACAGTCTGTATAAAACGCCAAACAGTTTCGTATCTCGTATCTCGTGAAGCGTATCTCGTGTTGTTTCCGCTCACAGATGCCTCACGCCTTCAGGGACAGAAAATAACACAAAAGAAAGGGACAGGCAAATGAAAAAGTACAAAGTAAAAAGGCAAAAGGTAAAACTAAAAAGGCAGGGAAAAAGAATATCGAATCCCGATCGTGTCGAGGACAGGTATCGAATCTGAATGTCCAATGTCGAAGTGCAGTCAGAGAAAATATTGAATATCGAACAAGGAATGTCGAATGTCGAAGTCAAAGTGGTGCGAAATATCGCACCCTACCCTCTCCTTCGGCACGATGTTATCTGTAATTGTTGTAATAGAATGAAGTTAACTACCCAATAGCAAATTCCTTTTTTCGGGTGGTCATCTGTGCTTTTAGACGTGCGATGATGGACGAGTGCATTTGTGAGACGCGGGACTCTGATAAATCGAGCGTTGCTCCGATTTCTTTCATCGTCATCTCTTCATAATAATATAAAACGATAATCAGCCTTTCAGCCCGCGTTAGCCCTTTGGTAAGCAAGCTCTTAAGGTCTCGCTTTTGGGCTTCGATGACAGGATTCTTGCTTTTTTTGTCTTTGATAATATCTATTTCGCGAATATCTTTTTCGCCGTCGCCATCGCCGTATTTGTTGTCCAGCGAGACCAGGCTGGCTGCATTGGCATCCCGCTGGAGCCTGTTAAACTCCTCCGGATTCATATCCAGCTCTTTAGCTATTTCTTTTTCGGTGGGTTTGCGGCCAAGATGTATCTCTAACGAATGTGTGGCTTTTCCCAACTGGTGAGCCCGGGCACGGACTAATCGCGGCACCCAATCCATACTGCGAAGCTCATCAAGAATGGAACCTCTTATACGAGGTGAGCAGTATGTCTCGAACTTTACACCTCGCTCAGGGTCAAAAGCATCTATAGCGTCCATCAATCCAAAATTGCCGGAACTGACGAGGTCGTCCAGTTCGACTTTGTCAGGTAATTTGCTGTGCAGCCGGTCAGCGCAATATCTTACCAGGTTCCTGTAGTGTTCTATAAGCAGGTTGCGGAAATAATCATCCCGTTTTTTGTGGAACTGCTCCCATATTTGGTCAATGCTGAGTTCTTGCTTGGTTTTCACAGGATTCCTCCTTGAAAGATAACCCGCTTTGCGGAAACCCGGATTTTATAATTTTAGTAGATTTTGCAGAGCCAGGGTTTGGGTCCCATAAACAACAATATTTTTCTCTTGTAAGTGTGTTCTACCTCTGTACGGACAAACAGAGCGCCCATCTCAAATTTCTTATCGACTTTTTGGCCGATAACTTTAGGAAAACCAGTTAATAACTTTTTTAAAAAAGCTCTTATCAGGGGCTGGGTGGCCGCACTATTTCTCAATTTCGCAGAAAGTTGTTCTAAGTTGAGCGATTTTGTTCTCATTTGTGTTCTTGGTTGCAATAATCAGTAGTTAATGATCAATATCGTAGACACGCTGTCTTTTGGCCGAATCAGTAGAGGCCATTTGCTGCTTTTGCCTGAGCAATTTTGCTGCAACTCTTTGATTAAGCGAATTTTCTAAAAGCTTGTTTATCTGCAGTTCGAGATATTTATCTCGATTTTTTTCAAGAAGCTCTTTGCTGTGCTTATCGGCCATCGGTTTAACTTCGAAGCTTCCCCTAACGCCGAATTTGATATTTTCAGTGTCGCGCAGGATAAGCCGTTGATTTCGGATATGCTCTTCGAGTGCATTGTTCAGCAGGTTGGAAAACTCTTCCACCGCCAACTCTTTAGGTACAAATCCGGGTTTGTTCAAGTTGGTTATGTTTTGAGTAAGGATTTTTTGGCGATTGTGTGTGAACTCGATTATCTTAACCAGTATTTCGGTAATATTATCCGTTATCAGCGACATTAAGTTCATTCGTAATCCTTCCTTTTACCCCGATGAAGTTTTGGTAGCGGCCTGTTCTTTGATTAAAATCCGTCTTATTTCTGTTAGCGTTTTTGTTTTCTTAAGCTGCATGATTTTTGATAATCTCTCAAATACGGACTCATCGTACAGTCGGTGTCCGCCCTCGGTCCATTTTGCTTCGCGAATAAGTCCCATTATCGTGTAGTTATGAATTGTTTGTCGTGAAAAGGGGGTGCAGCTGACTAATTCGCCGATTCGATAGAGTTTGGTAGGTATCCGCAAGATATCATTTTTGACTTCTGGTTGCATAGCAAAAACTGTTTTCTAAGAGCGTAGCCTATTATCCCTTGATTGATGGCCCGAACCGCAATGGTTTGTGGGCGAGATACTCAACCAAACATTTCAGGACAGATACTTCATTTCATTTTTGGTTTTGGGTTAGTCAGTCCTGGTTCAGGTTATTTGCTTTGGCTATAGCTTGTTAATTCAAGACGAACCACGGACAGTTAAAACCAATAATGAAGATAAAATATATTTTACATTTTGTAAAACGTAAAATACATTTTATCGGATGTCAACTTTTTTTTAATTATTTTTTAAAAAAACAGCTTTTTTTTTGTTGCGGTTATACTCCGCCAAACATCCATGGCTGCAAAGCCAAAGTGGCAATCTTCCCTCTGTTCTGAAGCTCCGGACTTTTTTCCTCCGGTGCTGCTCACGAAGTTTTTGGTGCAAAGGTTCAGATGCCTGGGTTTATTTCCTCATTTAGCCGACTCTTTTTCCCAAATGCCTCTGCAAAAATATCCGATACAAGGATGAGTGGGCACGCCGTGTTACACGAAATTGGAAGAAACTAATGTAGAGAAGTAGGACCGTTTTTGAACTATGCGTCGAACTAATAAAAGCTCTGAAAATACTGCTAACAATCCTGATATCAGCATTTCTCTCCTTGAGCAGGTAACTCCTTTGGCTCGGCAGATAAACTGTCTCGATATTGACCGGATAGCTGATGTTTGCGTTAACAGCGTACCGAAGTTGGTTTGCGTAAAGTTTGCCTCGCTGTATATACTCGATGAAACAAATAATATTTTGCACCTGCATAAGCACAACCATCCGTTTCTCATAAATAAAATAGTCTCGCTCAATCAAACTCCGACACCCCTTATGGTTATGGCTGTAAAAAGTAAACAGTTGATATTGGTGCCGGATATAGACACCCATAAAAAACCTGTAATTAAAAAATCACAGCGTGCCTTTGCTGAAAATTATGAGACCAAAAACTGTGCTATCGTTCCTCTTATTTGCCAGGACAGAGTGGTTGGTGTGCTCAATTTGGCAGATAAGATGGATGGAAATCCTTTTGACTCCGGGGACATCGCTTTGATAGAGCTGTTCAGCCAGTTGGTTGGTGGGTCAATCGGCAACATAAAGCTGTTTGAGAGAATACAGCGCCAGGCTACAACGGATGGCCTGACTGGTCTTGTGAATCACAAAACTTTTTACGAAATCCTCGAAAAGGAAATGTGGCGATCACGCCGATACGGTGGGCAAATCTCGCTGATTATGGTCGATATTGACAATCTCAAGAATATAAATGATGCCTATGGGCATCGGGCCGGCGACAGGGTCATCAAGGAAATCAGCAAAAGAATAAAGGAATGCATCCGGCAAATCGACACAGCAGCACGGTACGGCGGCGATGAGTTTGCAGTCATTTTGCTTAATACCTCCCTCATCGATGCCAGTGTCGTTGCCAAGCGTATGGTTGACGCCGTTGCGAACAAACCGACGGACTGGAATAGAGAGAAGATAGCACTGTCCATTAGTTTAGGGCTTGGTCAGTATGATGTCCAGGCCAGTCCTGAGGACATTACAAGCCGATCCGACCAGGCGCTGTATGAAGCCAAGCAGGCAGGTAAAAACACAGTAAGAATCTTTGAGTCTTCCAAAAATAACCTGTAGCTTTTTCGTAACTCTCGCACAATTAGTAGCTTTACTATCCTCTCCTTAACCTTCTCAGGGTAAAATACAGGTAAGATGGTATTACCCTTTTCATTGATTATTGTCTATCGACACCCGATGGATCGGGATTTTCGATATTGATTATTGAGTTTTGTGTTTCGATTTCCCAGAAATGGTAATATTATGTGGCCAGAGCAAGGGATTTTAACGGCGCCATTCAGCTTTGCGGACCATTAACGGCGGCATCTGCTGAGGTTTGACCTTTCGACTGCCAGGCTTCACACAGCTTCTGCTGCTGGGATACCAGCGAATAGTAAACAGCTTAGGGTTTAAGGACAATTTGTTTTTTTTCAGTTTCGCAGACATCATTGTTAACCGTTTTCCATGAGTAAGACGATAAAATTTGTACCCTTGCTGCTCCTATCGGCGGATTCAGGTAGCGACTTTCGCCAATTGTCTGAAAGGCCTTGCTTATCTGATGTCGTTCCATTTGGCCGATTGTTTATCGAGCTCAAGTATTTCAGCACGGTTGATGAGCCATGTTTTATCCAGCTGTTTTTGGAAGCGGAACTCTATTTTTGAAAATAGGAATGATTTGTAGTTCACAGAGATGGCGCTGTTTTTGTCAAAGGTCGTCAGCATAAACAGAGTTGCAGTTGCGTTCGGCGGTGATAATTCCACCAAACAAGCGGTCTTTTTGTTTTTCACAACCAGAGAGGGAGTTAGCGTCTGCCTGCAGTGAGTTAACAAATGCCTTTTCGTATTGTGAAATGAGTCCTGGTAGTTCTCAGCAATAATGGCCTCGATTGCTGTACAATTCTCCTCTTCGACGGCTTTTACGATTGTGTTGACTGCGGAGTTGATTTTCTCCAGGTCGGTTGTTACAAGCATGTCCAGGGCAAAGGCAGCTACAGCGACAATGATCGGCAGCAATAGTTGCCACCAGCGGCGTTTTTCCGGCAGAACGCTGCGGTAGGTAAAAATCCCAAAGAGAACGAGAATCGCTGCGCCAATCAGTGTGTAGGGTTGCTCAAAAAAATCGAACATCTCACAAATCCTTTCTGAGGGGCTCTGAGTTAACTTCCAGCAGAGGTGGTTTTTTTAGTGCCTTCTGTTTATTCTCATAATACCATGCAGCACAAAAGTTTACATTCATTTTTTCTAAAATTGGCTTTGATTGGCTTTGATTGGGTTTGTTTTTACCAATTGTCCAATCGGATTTATTTTCATAACCCGTCTGTAAATAGATACTTACGTTCATTTGACTTTTTTGGAAATTGGGTTTGTTTTGCATAATTGATAGTGAAGCACACTCTCTATTTCGGACTGATATGACAAAAAAGCCTTGTTTTCCGGGATTTTGTAAAACGATGGCCATTAGGAACTTATCCTTTGTTATTGGTTATTTGACTGGGCCTGCTGGCTTACGACATGCCTTTGAAATCTATCGCCTGCTGGCGGTTTATGTTAGCCTGCTGGCTAACATAGGCGTATTATACCATATTTATTGTTAAAAATCAAGTGAAATCAAAGAAAATGTCCATTAGAGGGCTACGCTTAAGGTTCAGGGCGGAAAATAAGCCAAGCGGATAGCGTACAGCGTGGAGCGGACAGGCCTTTCGACACTTAGACAAAGCTCCTGCAGAGGTATAAGAGCACAAGTGCATAAGAACATAGGGCAGGGAATTTTGTATTTTTTTAGGGGACTAAGTGCAAGATTCTCTTGACGATTTGGAGCAAAGGGGTATGATTTGAAGCAAGAATCACTATAATCACCTGTGGCGGAAAAATGCGTTGATTGGTTCTGTTCGGAAAGTGCGGAGTGATATTATTTTTTGATAAAGTTCTCAATGTTAGACTTCAATTTCAATTTGGCCTCGCTTGGTCCAAGTATTGGTCCTTCTGTGACGGCAATAGGTTATATTGGTCCCCATGGCGATGCCAGGCAAATGGGTCCACCAAGTGAACTGGTTGTGCCGTGGCAGGATGTGCTGGTACACCCACCTGTTTTTTCACTGCTAAGCTGGCACACAGAGGTCTCGGAGTTTGCCGGACGTGATGTTGAGATGGGCGAACTACAAAAATGGGCAACAAGTGAACCGGCCATCTCAATTAAGTTCATTACGGCAGAAGGTGGGGCAGGAAAGAGCCGGCTTGCGGCTGAGTTTGCACGAGAAATGCAAAAACAAGATTGGGCGGCAGGATTTGTGAATTTACGAAAGCCCGAATGTTTCACAATGAACAAAGAAGGAACACTCCTTGTTATCGACTACCCGG
>SDBS01002528.1_pt1 | contig 18250 bp, 17 predicted proteins | sample 2277091 | NCBI WGS metagenome assembly SDBS01 (sample SAMN10404972, study PRJNA504765) | marine sediment metagenome | isolation source: marine sediment core GS10_PC15, 163 cmbsf | place: Arctic Ocean: Southern Knipovich Ridge | collected 2010 | reverse complement strand
GTCGTATTTTATATTTTTCCCTGGGTCAGTAACAGCTGCCATTATTTTTTTTCTAATTGCTGTCGGCGTATCAAATAAAGAAATATAACTTTGAGGATTATCGGTTGTTGACATTTTCTTTTTAGGTTCTGTGAGACTCATAATTTTCGCGCCTATTTTAGGGAGCAGGGGTTTTGGTTCAATAAAGATTTTACCAAACTTCTGATTGAATTTTCGGGCAATAGTTCTTGTTAGTTCTACATGTTGAATCTGGTCTTTACCCACTGGGACTTCTTCTGTTTTATAAAGTAAAATATCAGCTGCCATTAAAACAGGATAATCTAAAAGACCGACGTTAATATTTTTTTTAAACTTTTTGGCTTTTTCTTTATATTGGGTCATTCTCTGCAATTCTCCAATCGGACAGACAGTGTTTAAGAGCCAGCAAAGTTCAGTATGTTCCTTGACTTGTGATTGGACAAAAATGATACTTTTTTCTGGGTCAAGACCGGCTGCGATATAGGAAATAGCGGCCTCCAGAATATTTTTTTGGAGAGTTTTGGAATCATAAGGAACGGTTAAAGAGTGTAAGTCAGCAATAAAAAAGACACACTCATTTTTTTCCTGGAGTTCAAGCCATTGTTTGATGGCTCCCAAATAGTTTCCAATATGCATTTCGCCTGTCGGCTGAATACCGCTTAAAACTCGCATATGTTTTATACTTCTATAACAACCGGTAGTATCATTGGTCTCCGTTGGGTTTTTAAGAAAAGAAATTGACCGATTTTATTTCTAATTTCATCCTTGATATAAGTTTGATTAATTGCTCTCCCTGTTCCTGCTGCTTTGTCTACAATATTAATTATCTTGTGTCGGGTTTGGGCAAGTAATTCCTTAGATTGTCTTAAATAAACAAACCCTCTTGAGATTATATCAGGAGAACCTTTAACTTTTCCGGTTTGACGGTCAATTATTGTTACAATAACAAACATTCCATCTTCTGCCAACATCTGACGGTCTCTTAAAACTATTTCTCCAACGTCTCCAATTCCCAAACCATCAACCATAACATAATTTGAGGGCACGGTTTTTTCCTCAATGAAGGCCTTTTCTTGATCCAAATTAATTATCTGACCGTTTTCAGCTAAGATAATATTTTTTGAGGGGATTCCTACTTCTTGGGCAATTTCGGAATGAGCTACCAGCATTGAGAACTGACCGTAAGCCGGGAGGAAAAACTTTGGTCTCATAATCCTTATCATTTTTTTAAGTTCTTCTTTGTGAGCATGTCCGCCGGCATGAATATCCATCATTTTATAGTGAAAAACTTTAATCCTTTGTCTATAAAATTCATCCTTTAGGCTTTGAACAGTTCTTTCGTTACCGGGAATTACCGAGGAAGAAAAGATAATTGCATCTCCTTTTTTAAGATGGATAGATTTATGTTCTTGATTGGCAATTCTCATTAAAACTGCCCGACCTTCTCCTTGAGCGCCGGTACAAATGATAGTTATTTTTGAATCGGGGTAATTGGCAATTTCTTTTGCTTTAATTAAGGTGCCTTTTTTTATTTTGAGATAATTTAATTTTTTGGCGAGTTCCACGTTAGTTTTCATTGAATAGCCCTCAATACAAACCTTTCTTCTGTGTTTTTCAGAGAGAGAGATAAGTTGCTGAACTCGGTTTAGAAGAGAAGCAAAAGTAGCGGCAATAATTCGTCCTTTTGCTTTTTTGAAAATTTCGTCTAAATTTTGCTCAATTGTTCTCTCTGAAAAAGAATAGCCGCTTTCTTCGGCATTAGTTGAATCCGAGATTAAAAGCAAAATACCTCTTCTACTTATGGTTTTTAATTTTCTAAAGTCGGTAGGTGGTTCGTTAATTGGATTTTTATCAAACTTAAAGTCAGAAGTAATTAAAACATTTCCAACAGGAGTTTTAATAAAGAGACCAAGATTACCAGGGATATTATGGTTTTGTCTAAAGAATTCAATCTCAAAAGGTTTGAGAAAGATTTTATCTCCATCTCTAACTTTGGCTATATTAAGTTTGGGTTGTTCGAGAAATTCTCCTTGTCTTTTCAAAATAATTGCCCTGGTAAGTTCGGAAGCAAAAATAGGAAAGCCAAGCCCGCCTTTTTGGTAGGCAAGCTTTTCAATCAAATAGGGGATAGCCCCAATATGGTCGTAATGACCGTGGGTAAAAACTGCTCCTACAATATTTTTTTGCCTATTTTTTAGATAACCGATATTTGGGATAATACAGTCAATTCCTGGCATATTTTCTCCCGGGAAACCAAGACCCATATCAATAATTAAAATGTTCTTCTTGTATTCAAGAAGCATCATATTTCGTCCTACTTCACCCAAACCGCCCAGCGGAATGATTCGTAAATTTGGTTGTTTAAGTTGTTTCATCATAAATAATTTTCTTATTTAGTTAAATGTGCGGGTAGGAGGATTTGCACCCCCACGGGATTTCTCCCACAAACTTCTGAGGCTTGCGCGTCTGCTAATTCCGCCATACCCGCCTATCCTCTTACCCCGTAGAAGAAATTTGACAAGGTTTTCTAAAAGAAAACCAATTTGCCAACGGACAGTCAAATTTTCTCTACGGGGCTTAGAAAACTTAAATCTTTTGGAATTAATTTTAAGGGTTTTTCAAAACGAAGCTTGGGAATTTTTTTATAGTTTTTATTTTTGACCCAACCTTTTTTGGTGTAATAGTAGCAAGCTCCTTGCAATTTTTCAAACATTTGATAATCACTTTTACAATCTTCGGAGATCCAATTCGCCATTTTCAGGTCTTTTTTAGAAGAGTTGATACTAACATGAGCATAACCGGGGGGGATAATAACAACGTCGCTTTTTTTGGTTTTTACGGCGTAAACGTCTTCAATTTTTTCGCCCTTCCTTTTTTGCATTAAATAAATTGCTTCGCCCTCCAAAACCATATAAAGTTCGCCGTATTTACCAATATGCTCGTGACCCTTGGTTTTGACAAACTCTTTGCCTAACATTCTTGAGGGGATAATAGTGATGTCATACCTTAGATTACCTTCTTTTTTTATTCCTCTATACATATAATAAAGTTCTAAATTGGGAGCTGTTTTGAGCCACTTTTTATCGTAAATAACTTCTTTCATATCGTTTAAATATCGAATATCCGGCTTTTTGTCTTTTAGATTCATTTCCATATTCTATGGGTCTGGATATACCAGTTTTCAATATTAGAAAATCTTTTGGCTGGGTCAACTACTTTCTCTGTATCCACCCCTTTTACTTTATTAGAAATCAAATACAGATAATCGGGGCTATACAAAAATACACAGGGAGCGTCCTCAATTAAGAGAGCTTGAAATGTTTCATACTTTTCTTTTTTTGTATTTTTATCCAAAGTTTCTCGCGCCTCTTTTAATAATTTATCAACTTCTTTATTTTCATATCCTGCTAAGTTTAAACCGGGGTCATTTTTTTGGCTGGAATGCCAGAAAGTAAATGGGTCGGGGAGAGCGCCTAAAACCTCTCCAAAAAGCAAACTGTCGTAATTTCTTTCTTTAATAATCGGTTTTAGTTCTGATATATCTAAAGTTTCAATTTCAACTGAAGCACCTATTTTTTCCCACTGAGTTTTTAAGAGTTCGGCAACCTCAATTAACTGGGGTTGGTTAACAGTGGTTAAAGTAAACTGAAGGAGTAAAGTTTCTTGGGAAGGCGGTAGACAAAATTCATTTAGTTTCGCTCGGGTTTTTGGTCCTACCAGGCCCGTTCCTTTTATTCCCTCAACATATCTTTTTTGAAATCTAATCACTGCTTCTTTAGTTGATTTTCCGAAGTAACCCGTAATTTCTCCCTCAGGATAGATCTCTGAATCTCTGGCTAAACATTTTTGAAGTTCTTCCGCTTCTTTTCCTTGAGAACCTACACTAAGGGTGCTTTTGAATTGAAAGGCCGGTTTTTTTTCTATGGTCCTTTCTCTTATACCATTTTCGTTTTCTTTAAAGCCAACTTTTTCTAAAAGATTTTTTGCTTCCTCAATATTAAATTCGTAAATATCTGAAGGTTCTTGATAGCCAAAAAATTTAGGCAAAATAGGGGAGTTAATAATTTGGACAATTTCTGGCTCCGGAGCCAAGCTTCTTATTTTTTCAACAATCTCTTCTTTATTGATAGCATAATTTAAAGCCACCCTCACTTCTTTTTCTGAGAAAATTTTGGATTTTTGTCCCTCCGAGGTGGCTTTGGTCCGACCGGAAATATTGAAAAAAACAGCAAAATACCTGGGTAGGGGAAAAGAATAGAGAAAGAAACTTTTATTTTTAAGAAGACCATAATCCTTTAGCGAAGCCAAAGAAAATCCATCGATTTCTTCTTTATTGAAGGCAATGATTAAATCCTCTTTTTTATCAAAGAATTGAAAAGAAATTTCAGAGACAAAGGGGACTTTTCCGTAATAATTGGAATTAGCCTCCAGATTTAAGAATTTAATAAAACCGGCATCTGTTTGTTCTAAACTTTTGATTTTGAAAGGGCCGGAGCCAATAGGCTGGAGGTTGTAAGGGGAGAGAGTAAAATTTTCTAAGGGAATATTTTCCCAGATATGTTTAGGTATTATCTTTACCGTACTGGTTTCAAGAAAGGAGTTATAAGGATTTTTTAATGTGAAACGGATGCCGTTGTCTGAAATTTTTTCTGCTTCTACTCCTATCCAATTAGTTCTTAAAGGACTTTTGTAATCTGAATTTTGAATTGTTTTAATAGTAAAAATGATATCATCAGCCGTGAAGGGTTCGCTGTCGTGCCAGGAGATATTATCTTTTAAGTAAAATTCATAAACTTTTCCATCTTCGGAAATTTTATATTCTTTTGCCAGGTCTTTGACAATTCTTCCTTCTTTATCATAGGACATCAAGCCGGAAAAAATGAGCTCAATTAAGTCCCGGTCAACATCGTTAGTTTCGCCATAAATAGGATTAATAAACCTTGGTTGTCCTTTTAATCCTTCCTTGTAGATTCCGCCAAAAGCCGGCGCAATTTTAGTATGATTAAAGTAAAGACTAGTCAGAAGAAAAACCGAAGAGCCGAGTACTAAAACAAAAAGAGCTAAAATTATTATTTTTTCGCTTTTTTTTAATGTCTTAAAAGCTTGTTTCCATTGAGAAAAACTTGGTAATTCCATATTCTATAAAGGTCCGTCATTCATTCCGCTATCCGCTCCGCCAGCCGGCGGACAGCAGGAGGCTGGGGAGATTATCCCTTGATTAAAAGATTTAAGAGACCCAAAACAACAAAAAGACCCGCTAAAATTATGGTGGCGAAGTAAATTTTCTTTTGTAAGCCCCGGCGGCTAGTATAAGACCCTCCTCCTCCGCCTCCACCAAAAGCAGAACCTAAAGCAGTTCCTCTTTGTTGTAAGAGAATAAAGATAATTAAGAGTATAGAAACTGCAATTTGAGCAAAAAATAAATATTGTTTCATATTTTTTCACTTCGCAAAGCAAACTTACTCCTTTTTCTTTTTTGGAAAAAGACCCGGGATAAAGAGGTTCAATCCCCAGATAATAAGAGTTATCCAGAAGAGGGGCAAGAACCAAAGAATAGTTAATTCTTTAAAAAGAAGGTCTACTACCCAAATTAATCCCATATTTATTATTAAACTAAAAAATCCTAAAGTTAGTATTCTTAGAGGTAGAGTAATTGTTTTTAGAATCGGCTTAATAAAAAAATTGATTAAACCTAAAACAGATCCTATAAGAATTAAAATCTGCCAGCTTGCCGTGAATGGGATTCCAAGAAAACTTGATTCGCCGGGAATAATTTCTAATTCTACACCAGCAACAAATTCAATAGCCAACCAGAGGCCCAAAATGCCGGCTGCAATTTGAGAAATAAACTTTTTCATTCTAATATAATTAGATATTCTTGATATTAATAGTACCAATAATTTTTAAGTAAGTAAACCCCTCACTACTTTTTGAGAAAAAAGTGGTGCTGGGTAAACACCTTAATTTAAGCAGACAGACTTCTAACGAGGCTTGACATTTTTTTGTTTATCCTTTAAATTAAATTATTAGAAAATCAACACACAAAGGTCACAATAAAACAATTTTTAATTTTATAAATAATGATTAAGGTTCTAAATTTTTAAAAATCAAATCATTAAAAAATTATTTAAAAATTGGGAATTAAAAATTTAAAAACTATGAACATAAAACCATTATCGAACTACATACTTATTAAACCGATTAAAGAAGAGGAAAAAACAAAAACCGGGATTTTACTTCCGGAAACTGCTGAGAAAGAAAAGTCCGAACAAGGCATGGTAATTGCTGTGGGGCCGGGTCGTAAAACTAGTTCCGGTAAAATCGTCTCTGTTGAGGTGAAACCGGGACAGAAGGTTCTTTTTACCAAATATGGCCCAAGTGAAATAAAGGTCGAGGATAAAGAATATCTTATAGCCAAGGAGGAAGATATTTTAGCGATCCTTGAATAAAATACTAACGAAAAATATTTTAAATTAAGCTTTACCGCTGATTACCGCCGATGCTTTGCTGGTGAGCGGAGCGAACATGTAAATCAGCCAAAATCAGCATAAATCAGTGGTGAGCGGAGCGAACAATGGCAAAACAAATTAAATATAAAGAAGAAGCTCGGAAGAAGTTAAAAGACGGCGTAGATAAAGTGGCTAACGCAGTTAAGGTTACCTTAGGACCAAGAGGACGAAATGTTGTTTTAGATATGGGTTTTGGAACGCCAACTATTACCAATGATGGGGTAACTATTGCTAAAGAAATTGAGTTAGAAGATAAAATTGAAAATTTGGGAGCAGAAATTATTAAAGAGGTGGCTTCAAAAACAAATGATGTGGCTGGTGATGGAACAACCACTGCCGTTTTACTTACTCAATCTATAGCTTCAGAAGGTCTTAAAAATGTTACTGCCGGAGCTAATCCTTTAGCCCTTAGAAAGGGAATTATGAAAGGGACAGATGCGGTAGTTTCTGCCCTAAAAAAGATAGCTAAAACAATTACTACCCGTGATGAAATTGCTCAGGTGGCAACTATTTCAGCAGAAGATTCCGAACTCGGGAATTTGATTGCTCAAGTTATGGAAGAAGTCGGCAAGGATGGAGTAATTACTATTGAAGAATCTAAAACTTTTGGTTTGGATAAAGAAATTGTTAAAGGACTTCAATTTGATAAAGGATATATCTCGCCTTATATGATTACCGATGCTGAAAAAATGGAAGCAGTATTTGAAGACCCTTATATTCTAATTACCGATAAGAAAATTTCCTCTCTCTCTGAGATTTTGCCTATTTTGGAAAAAATAGCCAAGACAGGAAGAAAAGAAATGGTTATTATTGCCGAAGAAGTTGAGGGCGATGCTTTGGCTACTTTGGTGGTTAATAAACTTCGGGGCGCTTTTAATACCTTAGCAATAAAAGCTCCCGGATTTGGCGACAGAAAGAAAGAGATGTTAGAAGATATTGCTTGCGTAATCGGCGGAGAAGTAATCTCCGAAGAAAAGGGAATGAAACTTGAGAATATTGAAATGAAGATGTTAGGTAAAGCAAGAAAAGTAATAGCTACCAAAGAAAATACAACTATTGTTGGAGGGGAAGGTGAAAAAGCCAAGATTGAGGCAAAAATTACTCAACTTAAGAAAGAAATTGAAGCTGCTACTTCTGATTTTGACAAAGAAAAACTTCAGGAAAGATTAGCTAAACTTTCTGGAGGAGTGGGAGTAATTAAAGTCGGAGCAGCTACCGAAGTAGAACAAAAAGCTCGTCAACATAAAGCCGAAGACGCTTTAGCAGCTACTAAAGCGGCAGTTGAAGAAGGAATAGTTCCCGGCGGAGGAGTTGCTCTTTTGAGATGTATAAGCGCTTTAGATGGAATGACGGTTGAGGGCGATGAAAAAACCGGAGCAAATATTCTAAAGAGAGTTCTTGAAGAGCCCCTTCGTCAGATTGCTGAGAATGCCGGAATTGACGGGGCAGTAGCTGTTGATGCTGTTAAGAGACAGAAAGAGGGATATGGCTTTAATGCCCAAACCCTGAATTATGAGAATTTGCTGGCAGCCGGAATTGTTGACCCGACAAAAGTCGTTAGGTCGGCTTTGGAAAATGCTGCCTCGGCTGCTGCTATGCTTTTAACTACAGAGGTAGTGGTAGGAAACCTTCCGGAGAAAGAAGGAGGAAGAGGAATGTCAGGAGGAATGATGCCCGGAGGAATGCCAGGAGGGATGCCCGGAATGTAATAAATTGCTGTTCTAAAGCAGAAAACAAAAATCTCCCTTGAAATCTGGGAGATTTTTGGTTAAAATAGAATAAGTGTTAGAATCAATTATGAATTATGAATATTGCATTGTCGTCATTTTCGTCGTCGTATTCTTTATTCTTGATTCTTAATTCACGTTCTTAATTCTTGATTCTTTATTCACGTTTATGGAGTGTCCAATTTGTAAAATAGAATTAGAAAAAGCTATTTTCTACAATGTTGAGGTAGATTACTGCAAAAAGTGTCTTGGTATTTGGTTTGAGGACGAAGAGTTAAGGTGGGCAAAAGACGAGAAGGATAAAAATTTAAACTGGCTTGATATTGATTTATGGAAAGACAAAAGGAAATTTGAGATTTCTCGAGGAGCACGGTTTTGTCCTGTTTGCCGGATGCCGCTTTATGAGGTTGAGTATAACGAATCAAAAACCAAAGTTGATCTTTGTAATTTATGTAAAGGTATTTGGTTAGATAGGGGAGAGTTTAAAAAAATAATAGAATATCTTAGAGAAAAGGCAGATTACGAAATTTTATATAATTTCTCTAAACGCCTTAAAGAAGAATTTTGGGAAATTTTTCTGGGACCAGAAGTTTTTCGAGAAGAGATTTTAGATTTCCTGACCCTTTTAAAACTCTTCAATTATAAATTCACTACTCAACATCCCAATATTGCCAAAATAATTTCCCAACTGCCAAAGTAGAAACAAAGGTCGATTAAATCAATATATTAAAGCATTAAAATTATGAGTATTTTATATATTATTTTAGCCGTCGTAGTTGTTATTGTCTTATGGATAATTTTTACCTTTAATCGTTTGGTAACACTCCGCAACCGAGGGAAAGAGGCCTGGGCCGATATTGATGTTCAGTTAAAGAGAAGATATAATTTGATTCCTAATTTGATTGAAACCGTAAAAGGATACGCGACTCATGAAAAAGGGGTTTTTGAGAGAGTAACTGAAGCCCGGACCCGGGCAATGGGAGCCACAAATCCAAAAGAGAAGGGAGAAGCGGAAAATCTTTTGTCAGGAACTTTAAAAACCCTTTTTGCCGTTTCTGAGAATTATCCCGAACTTAAAGCTTCAACCAACTTTTTAGAATTACAACGGGAACTTCGCGATACAGAAGACAAAATTCAGGCGGCTCGCCGTTTCTACAATACTAATGTCAGAGACCTTAGCATTAAGATTGAAAGTTTTCCGGCAAACACTGTCGCTAAACTTTTTAATTTCAAAAAGATGGATTTGTTTGAACTAGCCGAAGCCGAAGCAAGAGAAGTTCCAAAGGTAAGTTTTTAGTAATTTAGCAGGCCCATATGGCAACTTTATATACTCAAGCCGAATCTAATACGAGAAAAACCTGGTTTTTAATTTTTGGTTTTTTGATTTTCATAATCGCTCTTGGTTGGCTTTTTAGTTATTTGCTTGATAGTTTCGCTATTTTAGTAATAGCTATTTTTATAAGTATTTTGATGAGTTTTGGGAGCTATTGGTATTCGGATAAAATTGTTCTTTCAATGACAAAAGCCAGGCCGGTTGCTAAAAAAGACAACCCCGAACTTTATAGGATTGTAGAAAATCTTTGTATTACTGCTGGTTTGCCCCTGCCAAGAATCTATATTATTAAAGAAAAACAACCTAATGCTTTTGCTACGGGTAGAGATGCCAAGCACGCAGTAGTGGCTGTCACCCAGGGTCTTTTAGAAAAATTAGAAAGAACAGAATTAGAAGGAGTAATTGCCCACGAACTTGCTCATATCGGGAATAAGGATATACTTTTAGGAACAGTGGTGGTAATTCTGGTGGGAATTGTGGCTATGCTTTCTAATTTATTTGTAAGAATTAGTTTTTTTGGAGGAGGAAGAAAACGAGATTCAAAAGGTAATGCCGGAGCTTTATTGTTGGTATTAGGAATAATTGCGGCAATTTTAGCTCCTCTGGCCGCTAGTTTGATTAGATTAGCTATTTCCCGAAAAAGAGAGTTTTTAGCTGATGCTTCTGGCGCTCTTTTGACAAGATTTCCGGAAGGATTAGCCGGGGCTTTAGAAAAAATTTCAGCCGATTCTACTCCTGCAAAAATGGCTAATAATTCTACCGCCCATCTTTTTATTTCTTCGCCATTTAAAGGAAAGCAAGCTGTAAGTTGGTTCACAAAATTATTTATGACTCATCCGCCGGTTGAACAAAGAACCAAAGCCCTCCGCGGAATGAAAGTTTAAATTTCTAATTTGGAGAGGTCGCATAGTGGTCTAGTGCCTCCGCTTGGAAAGCGGATATACCGAAAGGTATCGTGGGTTCGAATCCCACCCTCTCCGCATATGCTTTATCGGCGGTTGGCTTGGCAAGAAGGGATAAAAGTAATACAATTAAAATATGGTTTTAAGAAATTATTTTCAAAGTTTAATTCCCTGGGTTATTTCTCACGGCATAAGAATAGTCGCAATTTTGTTTGTTGCTTGGATACTTGGCCGGATTAGCAAGGTTTTTGTTTCAAAATTAATAAACACCCTTGTTAAGAAGGGTGGAGGATTGATAGGAACCGGCTCGATTCAGGAAGAGAGAGCAAAAACCTTAGCTAGGGTTTTTAATTCCAGTTTGAAAGTAGTGATTTGGGTAATAGCGATTTTAACTATATTACCTGAATTAGGAATAAATGCAGCTCCGCTTTTAGCCGGAGCCGGATTGATTGGTTTGGCGATTGGTATGGGTTCAAAAAGTTTAGTCCAGGATTATTTATCGGGTCTTTTTATCTTACTTGAAGACCAGTATCGGGTAGGGGAGGAAGTAGACTTAAGCGGAACAAAAGGCGAGGTAATAGAATTAACTTTAAGAAAAACAATCTTAAAGGATTCAGAGGAAGTGGTTTATTATATCCCCAACGGTCAGATAAAAAAGGTATCCAATCTTTCAAGGGAGAAATGAGAAAGGGAAAATCATCTTTTTTTCAAGATTTTGTAATAAACTTTTTCGTAGCCATCTACCATTTTTTCTAAACTGAAGTTTTCTTCAACCCATTTTCTACATTCTTTTCGGTCAATTTGATCGATTTTTTTTACTGCTTTTACCATTTCTCCTAAGGTTTTTACCACAAACCCGGTTTTTCCGTTTTTAATTACTTCTTTTGCCGAACCTCTGGCAAAAGAAATAACCGGTGTACCGCAAGCCATTGATTCTATAAAAGTTAAACCAAAAGGTTCTTCCCAGAGTATGGGCATTAAGGTTGCCTTGGCTTGGGAATAGTATTGGGCAAGTTCTTTAGGAGATATGAATCCAAGATATTTAATTTTATCTGAAAGATTTGGCTTGATTTTCTTTTCCCAGTATTCTTTTTCGCTATAGTAATCGCCGGCAATTAATAGTCTGTTGTTGGTTTTTTTTGCTACTTGTATTGCTTCATAGACTCCTTTTCTTTTTAAAATTCTTCCTGCATAGAAAAGGTAATCTTTTGGTTTGTTGTTAAAATGGAATCCTTTTAGAGGTGTCCCATTATACACTGTTCCTATCCAGTTTAAGTCGGGCGCGGATTTTCTCTGGGCATCAGAAATTGAAACAAGATATTGATGTTTTGTTCTAAAAAAGCGGTGTAATTTTACTCTCCATTCAGCAGTGAGGGGATCGTGCATAGTATAAACAACGGGAATCTTTGGGAATAACCGGACAATAGGGAAAGCCATCCTGTCTACTGGGCCGTGGAGATGTATAATGTCAAATTTCTCCTTTTTAGATTTTTCGTATATGAGGGAAAGCAGGTATTGGTCAATAAAATTAATTGTTTTTGACCGGGCGCCTGGGTTCAGTTGATAAATATTTAAATCTTTGTTTCTGCAAAGGGATTTAAAATCACCTTTTACTATTTTAAATTTTTTTGATTTTGAGTCCTTTGGAGCAAAAAATGAAACTTTGTGTCCTTTTTTAGCCATTCCCTCGGCAATGGCTCTAGATATTGGAATACTGGCAAAAGCCCTGGGAAATTTCTTTGGCATCGGAACAGATACTTCCGAAGCGATCATCGTCGCGATTTTTAGTTTTTTCTTCATATGTTTAATAATGAATCGAATCCTTTTAAAGAGGATTCTATTGTTTTTTTAGCGGACCTTTTTGAATTATTAACCTGTTTTTTGGGACAAATGTATATACTGTAAGCAAGTTCTCCTAATGCCTCGGTTATTATAATAACTCTGAATATTTCTTTGAATCTATCTCGTTTGTTTTTCGGCAGTTTGGAAGTGAAATAGGAAAGCAGTTTTTTTCTCCAAGCAGGGAATTTCCATGTCTGTATCCATAAATGGGAAATATCAGCCGCGCGATTATCAAGCCGTACATGTTCCCAATCAGTGATATAAACCTTATTTTTGTTTGTGAAGAAATTAGCAAGAGTAAAATCTCCGTGAGTTAAAACGAATTCAGCTTCTTTAAGATGTTTTTCCTGTTTTTTTGCAAATTGATAAATGGCTTTAAAATCAATACCTTTTTTATCTTTAATTAAATCTTCTCTTTCCTTTATTATGTTGAAGTGGGTTTTAAATCCTCTTTCACCCAGAAAGGGAATTCTGGAAGTTATTTTTTTCTTTTTCTTATCTATAGTTTGAAAGGCTAAAAGGTTATCTACAATCTTTTTTATAATCTCTTTTTTTTGTCCTTGTTTGTAGATTTCGTAGAAATGACCAACTAAGGGTCCTGGAAGGTATTCGTGAACGAACCAGTAGGGCATTTCTTCAATATCAGTAGAAACAAATCCCGGGATGTTAAGGTTGGGATAATTGGTTAGTAATTTCGTAACAATAGCTTCTCTTTTTAAAAGACGTCCTACCCAGTCTTCTTTGACAAGGAGCATTTTAAAAAAAACTTTTTCCTTATTTTTTGTTATACAAGATGAAGAATAAAATCTTTTCTTTTTTTTCTTGAATAAGGATAAGGGAAGCTTGGGCGTTAAATCTAATTCTTTTAATTTATCTTTTACGGTTTTATCTATACTTTTAATGTAGTGATATTCCGGGATATTACTCATTTTTTGTAAGTTGGTAATATAGTTTTTCGTGGTCTTGGATCATTTTTTCCGTAGTGAAATTCTTTTCCACCCGTTTTCTGCAATCTTTTCTTGAGATAACTCCAATTTTTTTCATAGCTTTTAACATCTCTTTTTCTGTTTTGACAATAAATCCGGTAGAATTGTGTTTTACTATTTCTGAAGCAGCCCCTTTTTTAAAAGCGATAACCGGTACGCCGCAAGCCATTGCTTCTACCATTACAATACCAAAGGGTTCTTCCCAGAGCAGGGGATAAATTAAGGCCTTGGCATTTTTTAAAAGGTCTGATTTTTCTTTATCTGACATTAATGGCCCTATGAATTTTATTTTTCTATTAAGATATGGTTTTATCTTTTTCTCAAAGTATTCTCTGTTTTCGGGGTCTGGAAAAACTCCGGCGAGTATAAGTTTTTCTCCTGCTTTTCTTGCTAATTGAACAGCAATATGGGCTCCTTTTAAAGAAGTGAACCTGCCGTACCAAACAAGGTAATCGCCGGAATTAGGCGAGAATTTTAAATCTTTTAAATCTATGCCGTGGTATATGGTTTTTGCAAAGTTAATTTTAATTGGGCAAAGTTCTTTATATCTATCGCTAATAGAAATGTAAGGGAGTTTAGGGAATCGGCCGTATATTAATTCTGCTGCTTTAGAATCAAACCATTTCGGGTTTTTGGTTTTTTTCGCGGTGAAATACCAGAAAAAGTTATGCAAAGTAGCTACTGTTTTTGTCGGGCTTTTGGCTCGGAAATAAACATCCAGAGGGTCAATATGAGTGTGGATAATGTCAAACTTTTCCGCTTGAGAAAAAGCTTCTATAAGGTTAAGGATGTTGAAATTAGTATGGGACCAGGGAAGATTTAAAGAATAAAGGTTCTTTTTTACCACTGATATTAATTTAGCTTTTGTTTTAGAATCAGCCGAAGCAAAAAGAGTTACTTTATGTCCTTTTTCTATTAATCCTTCTGTTAATCTTGAAACTATTAATTCGGTGCCGCCGTATCCTTTTGGCGGGTCAGGATACCAAAGAGGGGATACTTGAGCGATTTTTAATTTTTTTCTCATGGTTTTTTTAATATTTTAAAATAAGTTTTTTCATAATTATTAATCATTTTTTCAAGGGAAAAGTTTTCTTCCACCCATTTTCTACAATCCTCTCTTTTTATTTTATCTATTTTTTTAACCGCTTCTATCATTTCTTTTTGATCCTTGACCACATAACCTGTCTTATTATGTTTTACAACCTCTGGAATAGAGCCTATTTTAAAAGCAATTACCGGTGTGCCGCAAGCCATTGCTTCTGTCATTACCAATCCGAACGATTCTTCTAATAGGGTGGGTAGTAATAAGGCTTTTGCTCCTTGATAGAATGAAACCATTTGTTTGGGATTTAACATTCCTTCATAAGTAATTTTTCGGGATAAATACGGCTTTATTTTTTTATTCCAATAATCAAGAGAGCTAGATAATGGAGCTGGCCCCGCAATTTTTAATTTCTCTCCTGTTTTTCTGGCAGCCTGAACCGCAATATCAACTCCTTTTAATTGAATTATTCTGCCGGCAAAAGCCAAATAATCACCTTTCTTTTTATTGAAAGAGAATTTTTTAATATTTGTTCCGTTGTAAACCGTTGCAGCATAATTAAGGGTAGGAAGGGGTTTTCTTTGTGCCTCAGAGATGCTTATAAAGTGGATATTTTTTACTTTTTTGAAGGTACTATATATTAATTTTAAAGTATCTGTGCCAGGAGGATAGTTAATAGGATTATGAAGAGTAAAACAAACAGGGGTTTTAATTAAAGGAGCAAAATGTAAAACTCTGGGATATGAGTGAAATTGAATAATATCAAACTTTTTCTCTTGAGCCATCTGATAAAGTTTGGAAACCAAAGAAAGTTCATAGTTTCCTCTTATGATTTCTTGCCATTTTTCGTTCACCTTTTCATAATTTTTCAGCCATTTCTTATTCTTTTTCAAAGAAGGTATGTTGTTGGAAATTAATTTAGCTTTTGTTTTGGAGTCCGAAGAACCAAATAAAAAGACCTGGTGCCCCTTTTTTAATAATCCCTCGGCTAATTGATAAGTAATCAAAAGGGGAGCGTAAATTATTTTTTCTCTCAAAGGAGGGGTTGAATAAAAGTTAGTGGAAAATAATGCAATTTTCATGTATTAAGATAGATTACTATAAATCTATTAGCGAATTACTTCTTGATAAGTTTTTTCATAGTTATTAATCATTTTTTCTAAGCTGAATTTTTTCTCAACATTTTCTCGGCAGTCTCCGGGTTTTATTTTGTCTATATTTTTTAAAGCTTTTTTCAGCCCTTGGATTCCATTTTTTGGATTGACAACAAAACCAGTTTTTCCATTAACTACAAGTTCTGGAACAGCCCCTCTGTCAAAACCAATAACAGGGGTACCGCAGGATTGAGCTTCTGCCATTACTAAACCAAAAGGTTCGTACCAATTAATTGTCATCAAGAAAGCTTTTGCTTTTTGCATTAGCTTTGCAACCTGCTTTTTGTTTAAAGGTTGTTCAAATGATATTGGGCCTACCCATTTTATTTTTCTATTTAAATATGGCTTAACATCTTTTTCAAAAAACTCGGGATCCTCAACATTGCCGGCTAACAAAAGTTTTGAATTCGTTTCCCTTGCTAATTTTATTGCCCATCTTACTCCTTTGGCATCCATAAAATTTCCCTTTTTATCTTTTGCTTTGCCTAATCTTCCAATCCATAAAAGATAATCTTCTTTTTCAGCAGAGAATTTATATAACTTAGTATCTACTCCGTTATGGATTACTTTATAAATTTTTGTTTTTTTGGTTAATTTTTTGGCTGCTTTGGAAATACAGATAAAATAACTTTTTTTAAAAAGAGAAAGAACTTCATCAAATTCTGGAGTCATTTGAGCATGGATAGTTGTCACTATCGGAGTTTTAATACTTTTTTCTAAAAGTAAAGGAATAAATTCTGGATGGCAGTGGTTGTGGATTACATCAAAATTAGCCGATATTTTTTCCGCTATTTTGGCTTGTTTTACCAAGAAGGAAGTATGGGCATAAAAAGGGTTTTCAAAAGAGGAATACAGTTCGTAAAAAGGTTTTTTAATAACCGGAATAATCTTTACTCCGGGAACACGGCTATCTTTTGTCCCTAAGATAGCGACCTTATGTCCTCTTTTTTTAAGTCCGGTTACTAAATCAAAAATTAGTCTAGGTCTGGCAGCAGTGATTTCTGGAGCAACTTTTCTTGTAAGAGGAGCAAGGATGAGAATTTTCATGATTATAGTTTTCTTATTATATCATAATTCCTTAAAACAAAAAAGACGATATTTTCGTCTTCTTTTAGAGAAGTTTCTTAATTAAGATTTACCTCCTACCGTTTCTGCCGTTTCTGCAGATTTTTCTATAAAGGCGGTGAAACTTCATTGCTGTTTTTTCCCAGGTAAATTTTTCTTCCACTGACTTACGAGCATTTTCTCCCATTTTCTTCCTTAGTTCATCGTTTCTTAAAATTCTATTACAAGCGTTGGCAATATTTTGGGAATTTCTTGCTCTAACGAAAAGTCCATTGTATCCACTTTTAACCAATAAAGGAATTCCTCCTTTTCTGGTGGCTATTACAGGCGTTTTAGCAGCCATTGCTTCTAATATAGAAAGACCTAATGCTTCTTCCACCACCGAGGGGGCAACAAAAATGTCGGCTCTGTAATAGAAATCAATTAATTCTTCGTGTTTTAAATACCCCAAGAGATGAACATTTTTAATTTTTTTTCTGGCAATAAGTTGAGAGAAATAATGTTCTTCCGGCCCCCCTCCTATTATAAAGATTTCTCCTTTAATATTTTTGGCCGCCCCTATTAAATATTTTGTTCCTTTTTCCGAACTGAGGCGGCCGCAGAAAAGGACCACTTTTTTATCTTTAATCTTATATTTTTTATCTAAATGAGAAGTATCAACATTATTTGGAAAACTTCTTATATTTACTCCACCGGGAATAATATGAATATTTTTAGAATAGCCACGCCCAAAGGCTTTTAAGAATCTACTCCTTGTGTGTCCGCTTACAGTAGTGATCGCTCGTGCTCCTCTAACAGCATCTTGGCACAAAGGAAAATATCTTTTATCTGAGAGAATCTGCGATAAACCGGTGCCGTGAGTGGTAATAATATATTTAACATTTTTAAGAGAGTTGATATATTTGGCTATCCAACTAATCAGAGAAAGGTGGTTTACATGAATTAAGTCGGGTTTAAAGTTAGTTACAGCTTCAAAGGTAGTATCCAGGTAGGATTTATAAATTTCAAGAATTTCTCTTTCTGAAAGCTCTGAGTATCTTTTGGCTCCCTTTAGTTCGGGGTGGCCTACAAATACTGGAACCTGAGGAGGTGAAACCTTATATTGTTTTGTTTTGTCCCCTAAAAAGCGACGTTCCTCTGGAGAAACAATTCCAATTTTATGGTTTAGTTTTACCAATTCTTGGATTAAATACCGAAGATAAGTCCCAGACCCAGAACCCCATAGAGGAAAATCATAAAGGAAAAGAATTCTCATGATTTATATATGTTATATATTTTTTTAAATCCCGTTATTAACGGGATTATTATTTATACTAATCTACACTTATTAATTTTAACACCATTTATTGTATCTTATTAAAACATCGTGTCAAGGACTTGTACTAGACGGGTACATAGGTAACACTTTTAGATGTTTAACCTGAAAGTTAATTGGTGATATATATCCCAGTGTTTGATGGGGTCTTCTAAAGTTGTATTCCACCAGCCACTCGGTCAGAGAATGATTAAATCTGTTAATGTCTGTATCAAAGTTTCCTTGGGCTATGAATTCTTCTTGTAATGTTTTGTTGAATCTTTCCACAACAGCATTGTCTTTAGGGGTATGGGTTCTGGAAAAGTAGTGATTGATGTTAAGCTGGCAACAGGCTTTGTCAAAGTGCTTCAGGAACTC
>SDBS01002526.1_pt1 | contig 18253 bp, 15 predicted proteins | sample 2277091 | NCBI WGS metagenome assembly SDBS01 (sample SAMN10404972, study PRJNA504765) | marine sediment metagenome | isolation source: marine sediment core GS10_PC15, 163 cmbsf | place: Arctic Ocean: Southern Knipovich Ridge | collected 2010 | reverse complement strand
CGTCGACAGCCCGATGAAGACGTTCGCGCGGTTCATCCACGTGCCGGCCAAGGCCAAAGCCGGGCAACCGGTCGCGATCACCGGCCTGGCCCAGGTGGGCGCTTCGGGCCTGAGCAAGGTCCAGTATTGGCTGCACCCAGCCGGCAAGGCGCTGCCGAAAGACGACCCCCACTTCACCAAGGGCAACTGGCAGGGGGCCGAGGTGCTGCCACCCCCCAAAGACTGGGGCGGCGGCCTGCCGGGCGGGAAGCTGCCGGCCATCCCGCGCCAGTTCGAGCCCAAGACCCACAAGCCGCGGACCTGGCCGCTGCACAACACGATCGTTCACTGGGTCGCCCTCCTGACCAAGCTGCGCCCCGGCCGATACGACCTGCGCTGCCGCACCATCGACGCCAACGGAAACGCCCAACCCATGCCGCGCCCGTTCCCGAAATCCGGGCGCAACCCGATCCATCGCGTAGCCCTGGCCGTCGAAGCATGACGGCGGGTGCGACGCCGCGGAGAGGCCCCAACAAAAGGGGATGAGATACGTATGGCGTGTCCGGAACTCGGAAAAATGACATGACATACCTACTGTGGTTCATTGGCGGTGTGGTCGCTCTGGCGGTGGCATACAACTTATTCTGGTGGCTCCGGCAGGCCATTCCACCCCTTCGAACATCGTGATGTCCCATTGGAGGATTTGCAGACCCACATTAATCAAATCCTTCGGCGAGGATACAACAGGTGCCAGATGTTAATAACGGATGAGGGTACGGGCAAGTCCATCCGGTTCATGAAGACGTACAAGCAGGGCGAGGAGGGGATTGGGTTTGTCTTGATAGCGTCTGAGATAACCAGGGAGCATCCGCTCTTGCCGCAATTCAAGGAGGAACTCACCGAGCTTGGATTCAGGCCCACATCTGGGGGGCTTCCCTTAAGGGCCTTCAGGGAGAATCTTGGCTGCGAGTGTCCGGCCGACGCGCCCGACGCGGCCAGCGCGGGTGAGACGGTGCTAACCAAATTCTATGCTTTATCGAGAAACGCCAAGTTCAGGGTCAGAGTCAAGGGGCCGATATCGAGGGGTGACATATTTATCACAGGCCAAACCTCCCGGCAGGAGCGAGTCGCCGCGCTCGATCCCGACTTGCTGGGAAGTTCTATACCATACACCTGGTATCATTTCACCCGCGCGAAGCCTGCACATAAGACGCTACCGCACCGATTAGGAAGGGCCCTGGGAATGCTTGTGAGGTTGCTGTTCCCTATCCGGCCACGGGGGCCTGGTGATGACCTCCGTAAATGAAGCCTGGCGCATCGGGGCCCGTCCAAGCCTTTCTCATGCTAGCCACGGGCGCAAGCCCGTGGTATCATGCGCCCATAATACAGAGGCCCACAGGCTTCGGCCGTGAGCTCAGCCGAACGGGCCGATTCATTAGATCATATACAAAAACGGTTTGCGTCGCCCTGTATGTCGTGCATGAATCGCCCCCTTCGGGGGCTCTATTGCTTATTCGAACCTTTTTCCACGGGCTTGCGCCCGTGGCTAACATGAACCCCGCCTGGATCACGGCCGAAGCGGCAGGTGTGGCGCCGCAGAGAGGCCCGAAATGCGATTCAACAACCTGGTGATAGCCCTGCCGAAGTGGGTCGAGAACCATCTGACTGAACCGCAGTACGTTTGCCCCACAATGGAGGAGCGAATGCAGTTTGTGATTGGCCTCGCCCAGTGCAACGTTGAGCAAGGCACGGGCGGGCCTTTCGGCGCGGCTGTCTTCGAACTCGACACCGGAAGGCTCGTGGCTCCCGGCGTTAACGTAGTGGTGCCGGCGAGTTGTTCCCTGGGCCATGCGGAAATGGTGGCTATCGGCATTGCACAGCAGGCGCTCGGCCGGTATGACCTCGGCCAGGAGGACACCCCTGCCCACGAACTGGTCACCAGCACGGAGCCCTGTGCCATGTGTCTGGGCGCTATTCCGTGGTCGGGGGTCCGAAGGGTGGTGTGCGGCGCGAGGGATGCGGACGCTCGTGAAATCGGGTTTGACGAGGGGCCAAAACCGCCAGACTGGGTTGCTGCCCTGGAAGAACGTGGGATTGCCGTGGTCAGGGATGTCCTGCGAGAAGAGGCCAGATCAGTGCTCAGCCTGTATCGCGACTCGGGCGGAATGCTCTACAACGCCAGAGGCAGCGACACGGAGTAGGCCCAGCCGGTGCTTTGACCGAGCTCGGGGTCCGTGGTGAAAGTATCCCGTCTAAAGTGTTCCAGTCGCCATAGCCGATGAAAAGCGCGTAATTCCATTGAACGGCCGAACTGCGCGAACAACGCGCGTAAGGTGCGGACATGCGTGAGCGATACCGGATATTTGCGGCGGCGATCCTGTGTTTAGCGGGCACGGGACTGGGCTGCAACACTCACCTGAGCCTGAATGCCAAGGCACTTCTACACTCGGGTAACGAGGCCTACAAGCGGGGCGACTATCAGACGACCGTGGCCAAGATGGACGCCTTCGTGAAAGAGGCCGGCAGGAGCCGCCGTGTAGCAGACGGGCTCTATCTGCGAGGCCTGGCAAATCTGAAGTTGAAAAACAGGGAGGGCGCCAAGGCCGATTTCGGCCACGCTGTCGCCCGGACCCGCGACAAGGAAATACGGAGCCATTCCTTCAACGCCCTGGGCGATATAGCCTGGGACGAAGACGACATGGACCAGGCGGCCAGTTGCTACGCCAGGTCGCTGGAATCGACGAGTCGAGGCAAGAAACCCGCGGATCATTCCCACTACCGCCTCGGCTGCGTGCTTCAGCGGCAGGGGAAGTGGCGTGATGCGGACGTTCAGTTCAGCCAGTTGGATTATTTCTTTCGCGGGTCGGACCTTGCGCTGCGCGCGGCAAGGCGCATCAACTGCCGCGCCTGGACGGTCCAGGCGGGGGTATTCGCCGAGAAAGCCAGGGCAAACAAGGTCGTAGAGGAACTTCGCGGCAAGAAGCTGGCGGCTAAGGTCGAGCCGCTCCTGGGCCGCGAAAAGCTGGTTTTCATCGTACAGGTTGGGCGGCATGCGGAGTACGAACAGGCTATCGAGACCTTGAAAAGCGTCAGACAGCACGTGGATGACGCGTTTGTAGTAACTACGAGGTAGAGCATGGCTGGTCGAGATTTGAGTATTGCGATGGGGCTGGCGGCGGTCCTGGCTTCGGCAGGTTGTGCGATCAGGGGAGGCGATACGCCCACTGTCCCGCCCGGCACGTTCGCGGGGGAAAAGTATCTCACCCAGCAACTGCCCGCCACACAGATTGTGCGCCGCAGCTACCGACTGCGCAGAGGCGACCAGCTTGAGATCATGCACCACGTCAGACACACCCAAGGTAAATTCACCAACTTCAGCATAGAAGACGTTGCGACGATCCGCTTCCCATTCAATCCGTCGCTGAACCAAACCGAGAAAGTGCGCCCTGACGGCGCGCTGCACCTGGCCCTCGTTGGGGCCGTGCCGGTGTTGGGCAAGACAATCAACGAAGTCCGAGACGACCTGACCAGGCGGTATTCCCAGCACACAGATAACCCCACACTGACGGTCAGTTGCAACCCATCGAAAAAGAACATCGCGGAAGTGACCGAAACGATCAAGACCGTATCCCGCGGCCAGAGCCGACCGGTCACGATAACGCCTGACGGGACTATCTCACTGCCGTTCATCGCGGATATCCAGGCAGCGGACAAGACCCTGACGGAACTGCGCAAGGACCTAAATGACGCCTATCGGAAGGTCGGACTTGAAGAGTTCGAGGTTACCGTCAACGTCCAGACCATCTCGCCGATACGCATCTACGTGCTTGGAGAAGTTCGCACCGCGGGAACGCTGGTGAACCAGAGCGACGCAGTTGACATGTCGGCGGAAATCACTCTGCTTCAGGCCATTGCCCAAGCCGGAGGCTATATCCCCGGCAGGGCCGATCTCAGCAAGGTCATGTTGATACGTCGCCACAACCTGCCTCACCCGCAGGCGGCGATAATCGACCTCCACAAGATGCTGGCCAACCGCAAGCGCAGGGGCCTGCTCGGCGCGACGATGCCAGCCGATTCCAGCAGGGATCGCTACGACGTGTGGCTGGCCGACGGCGACATCATATATGTGCCGACGACCAGGACAGCCAAACGGGCTGACTACCTCGACTACGTCTGGGCCAACAGCATCCGTGCCGTAGGCGGCTTCGCCAGCAACAACGGCACCGGCGCAAAGTGATCCGCGCGCCGCAATCGCAATAGCGATCGTTCCGCATGCGCGGCTCCACCCGCGGGTAGTGCGTGTAAAGCCACGCAACCATAATGCAAATCGTCCACCTCCTTGCTTTATCCAGCCTGCCGCCATGCCGATAAGAAATCAGGAGGATGAATGACTAGACGGCCGGAACACAAGCACACCCGGGCAACCCAGGTAAGCTACACGCGGGGCATTGACCTCTATCGCCAGGGACGATATGAGCAGGCCGTCGCGGAACTTGCGAACGTGTCGGACAGAACCGACATGCTGGGTAACGTCGCGCGGTTTTATGCGGCCATGTCGCAGCGGGCAATGGGCATCGAGGCCCTTCGTGAAGAGCGTTTCGAGGAGGCCGAAAAGCATCTTCTAGCCGCGGCCGGGAGTATCGGCAACGAGGCGGATCTGTCGGGATATCTCGCGTCACTTTACGCCCAGACCGACCGCCATGACATGTGTGTAGTGGCTATGGAGCGGGCAGAGCGTACTGGGCGCGGTGATCCATCCTTTTGCCGTAAGCTGGCCCAGGCCAGGTGGCGGGCGGGAAGGCGCGCCGAGGCCTACATGACACTCACCGCAGCGCTGCGTGCATCAGGCCCGGATAGCAGATTGTACGTGCAGTTGGGGTTGTTTTACGCGGTGGAGGAACGATATGAAGAGGCCCACAAGGCGATGTCCAGCGCCGTCGAGGCCGACTGCTCCAACTGCGATGCTCACTTCCACCTCGCACTGATAGAGGCTGCACAGGGCCACGTGCAAGCCGCCGTGAGGTTGTTCCAGCGGGCCTTTGAGCTTCGTCCGGGCGACCTGATGCTCGCATATCATCTGGCGCTTGCGGCCAAGGCTGCCAGCCAGGAAGGCCATCATGTGGTCCTGCGATTGCCGGAACCCGGCCAGGCCCCCAGCGACTCACAGATCCGGCAATTGGCGGGGTATATCACGAACGAACCTGCTTTCATCGAGGCATTTCTGTCTCTGCCGGCAAGTGCGATCGACGGCGAGCTGTTCGAGGTATTGGCGGGGATTGTTCAGATGGCCCTTGACGAGCACGGCGACTACGCGGATTTGAACTACTACTGCAGCGGCATCTTCCGTCGCCTCGGCAAGGGTGAGCTGGCCATCAACTACGCCAGACAGGCAATACAGATAAACCCGTCCTACGTCCAGGCACTGTTACAGATGGGCGAACTCTGCGGGCAGGGAGGGCGCCATAGTGAAGCGATCAAGTGCCTGCAACAGGCTGTCGCCTGCGGAGCAGACTTCCCTGACGTGCACTTTCGCCTCGCGCAGGTGATGTTGCGTGGGAAGGTCGCCCCGCCCGCCGACGTCAAGAAGCACCTGAACAGAGCATTGCAACTGAATCCACGCTACGCGCCAGCCGCGGAAGCCCTGGCGTCGATGGCAGCTTAACGGAGATCCAGGAAGTGAGTCACCTGTTGGAATTGCTCGGCCGCGGGCTCCAGAACGAGTTGGGGGATATGCTCGACAGGTATTTCTGGTCTCCCTCCACCAAGAGTCTGAATGAACTTGAGGCCTGCTGCCGGGAACACCCGGACTGGCCCGACATACAGTGCCAACTGGGCCTGGCCCATCTGCGGGCCATGCGGACCGATGAGGCCATTGGACACCTTTGGCAGGCGTGCCGGCAGAATCCTGATTACCTGGCGGGGCGTGTGGCCTTGGCGGCAGCGTACGAAGAAAGCGGGGATCCTCAGCGGGCGATGGAGCATCTGAAGATTGCCAACCAGATACGCCCCGGCGAGGCGCCGATCCTGTTTGCGATCGGCTTTTGCTGCGAGAAGACACAGCGCGTGGAAGATGCGGCGGAGTACTACCGTGACGCGGTGGCAAAGGACGGACGCTTCACTCCGGCTCGACAGCGATTGGCCGTGGTCAGTGTGGTGCTTGAGGATCTCGAAGAAGCGATCGAGCAGTACGAGATAATGCAGCAGGAAGAACCCCAGCAGACATGGGGCCACTCGGCCCTGGCGCATCTGTACTACCGCTGCGGGCGATATCCCGAAGCCATCGAGGAGTTCGAGACGGCCATCAGCATGGAGCCGGAGAACTGGGCCCTGATGGACGATGCGGTCGAGGCGCTGGTGGCGGGCGGGCAGATCCGTGAGGCTATCGACCGCCTGCACGTCCTGGCCAAGCAGCAGGGACCATTCGCCGACATATACGTCCGCCTGGGCGACCTGTACGCGAAGGTGAATGACGACCGTGCCGCCCAAAAGTACTACGAGGCAGCCCTGGAGATACACCCCGGTTATCTGGAGGCTATGGCTAAGTTCGGAAGCCACCACCTGGACTGCGGACGGTGGGACCAAGCGGCCGAAGCGTTCCACCAGGCTGCTGAAATCAACGACAAGACGATGACCAATTACGTTGGGCTCGGCGTGGCGCAGCTTGCAGCAGGGAAGAAGGCCGACGCGATGAATAGTTTCGACCTGGCCTCTGCGATCGAGCCTAACTCGATACTGTTGATGGCTGAAATGGCGCGCCTGCAACTGAAGGCCGCGGTTGCCGATGAGTTTCTCAAGAGCTTCCGGGGCGGCCAGGACATGCCCATAGCCGAAATCGACCTGGACAATGACGACCTGCTTCATAAGCAGATCGAACGCCACGCTGAACAGGTCATGCAACACGGCAACCATGCCGACATACGCTATCATTACGGGGTGCTGCTGCGGGCGGAAAACAGGACCGGCGAGGCGATGGAGCAGTTCGCCAAGGCGGTCGAGATAAACCCGACGTACGTCCAGGCGATGATCAAGCTGGGCATATGCCAGCAGGAAGTGGGGATGGCCGACGAGGCGAGCGAGACGTTCAAAAGCGCACTGGAGTTGGAGCCGGGGTATGTCGACCTGCACTATCGCCTGGGCCTGCTGTACACGGAGCAGCATATGTTCGACCAGGCCGTCAGCCATATGGAAACAGCCGCCGGAGGGGCGCCGCACAACGAACAGATCCGGGCCTCGCTTGCCCTGGCGCTGCAGAATATGGGCCTGATGGACCGCGCGGCGGCTACCTGGCGAAGCTTCTGGAAGATGCATCAGACCTGCACAAAATGATGGTGCCCGCCCGCTGCGGTCACCCCAGCAGTCGCTCCAGACGATCCAGCCCCTCGTCGATCTGCTGCATGTTTGTGGCGAAGCACAGGCGGATGCATGTATCCTCGCCAAAGGCCGCCCCGGGCACCAGGGCAACCTTCACGAACTCCAAGGCCGCCTTCGCGAAGCTCAGCGAATCCGTCACCGCTGCGCCCCCCAGAGTCCGCCCGTAGTGGGCGCTGACATCCGGGAAGCAGTAGAACGCCCCGGTCGGCTCCACGCAGACCACACCCTCCATGGCGTTGAGACGCTCGGCCATGTGCCGGGCCCGTTTCTCGAACTCGATCCGCATTTCTTCGAGGATCTGATGGCGGCGCGGATCGCTGTACGCAGCCACGGCAGCAGCCTGGACGAAGCTCACGGGATTGGTCGTCTGGTGGCTTAGCAGACGGCTGACCGCATCCGCCAGATCTTTGGGCCCGGCCAGCCATCCGATTCGCCAGCCGGTCATCGCAAAGGGTTTGGACAGGGAGTTGAAGGTCACGGTCCGCTCCGGGAGGCGCGGATCGAGCGTGGCGAACGATACGAACTTCGTCTGCCCATAGACGAGCTTTTCGTAACACTCGTCGGAGAATACGATCAGATCGGTCTGGAGCACCGCCTGTGCGATGGCGGCCAGCTCTTTGGGGGTATAGGTGATGCTCGTCGGATTGCTGGGAGAGCAGAGAATCAGGATCTTGGCACCGCCGGCGGCATCCAGAACCTGCCGCGGGGTTATCTTGAAGTTATCCTGGCGGCGTGTCGGGAGGATAACCGGCTCGGCCCCGGCAAGTTTGACCATTTCCGGATAGCTGTTCCAGTAGGGGGCGGGAACCAGCGCCTTGTCGCCCGGCTCCAGCAGCACCTGGCAGGTGCTGTGCAGGGCGTGTTTGCTCCCGAAGGTCGCAACGATCTGGTCGGGGCTGTATTCCAGACCGTTCTCCGTGGCCAGTTTTTGGGCAATGGCCTCCTTCAGGGCCAAACTGCAACGGGGTGTGTACTTGGTGTCGCCGTCGCGCAGGGCAGCCGTAGCGGCTTCCTTAATGAAATCGGGGGTGTCGAAGTCCGGCTCACCCGCGCCGAAGCTGACCACGTCGATGCCCTCGGCCTGCATCTGCCTGGCCCGGGCGGTGATGGCGATGGTGGCGCTGGTCCCTACCGATGCGATCCGCTGGGAGAGTATCATGGCCGGGCCACGTCCCTCAATGCTTTGATAGGCGTGTATCCGGTCATGTCCATGAGCCAGTTTGTGTTCCGGATGGGGACGCCCAGGTCCTTGGCCAGTTTCCTGACCTGGCTGTATCGCTTCTGCACCTTAACCGCCAGTCGCCAGACTTCCCAGACCTGCGGGGGGGCGTCTTGCTCGGGCCTCGCGGGAACCGTAGGCTCTTCCCCCATCACAACGAAGTCAACGCCCACATCCACCTTGTCGGCGATGGTCGCACCAAGCCGCCTCAGAAGCAACTTGGCTTCCACGGCGCCTTCCGGATCTGGCTCGTCCGTACCGTGCAGGTCAAAGTTGCCCTCGATCACGAAGCGCCATTTGCGGACAGAGTCGAAGGCGACATTGGCCACCAGGTCATCCGAGATTACCGGACTCATGTTGTCTTCCCTTGCCACCCGGCAGCGGCTCACGTCCCGCCCGACACTCGTGATGACAATGCTGCCTTTGTTCACGCCGTCCTTGGGGATGCCCGTCTGGGGATAGACCGCGAACGTAAAGCCGACTTCCACGCCGTCTTGGCTGCCGAGGTCGATGAAGCAGATGCCGCCCTCGGCCCGGCTGAGAATCTTGCCGTCCGGTTGGGTGACTGCCTCGATTCGCACCCTTATCTCCGCCATCTTCTTCCGGACAACGGCGAGTGTTTGCTCCAGCTCCTGCATTTTTGTATCGGCCGCGGCGAGCTTGTCCGCCCCTTCGGCAATCTTCTTGTCCTTTTCCTGGCGGATGCCCTGCCAGGCGGTCTTGGCCTCGGCGAGAAGGTCGGTATGTGCTTTGGTCAGCTTGCCCAACTTCTCCTTGAGCAATGTTAGCTGCTCGTTGCTTTCGACCTTCGACTTCTCGTACTGGGTGGCGATCTGCTCGCGGGAAGCCTTAGCCGCGTCACGCGCATCCTGGGCATCGTTGCGTTCGGCCTTGAATCCGTTGGCCTCGGTTTCTTTGTCGTCGCGCTGTTTGTAAGCGCTGCGGACAATTTCAATCAGCCCGCTGAAGGAGTTGATCTCCTTGCAGAGGTCGTCGGTCTTGAGGATTGCGTCTTCGGGCGTGGTCACCACGCCGTTAATCTTCTGCGTCAGTTGGTCGACCTGCATGACCAGTTGCCCAACGACCGTTTCGCGAGTCTTGCCCTCTCGAACCTTCTTGTCGTACTTACTTATCAACTCCGCGATCTTCGGCCTCTTAAGTTCCGTGGGACTCGCCAGCTTCTCGTTCTGACGCTCTGCCTCTTCCCATGCTTGCGTGGCCTTGTCCCGCTCAATGTGCAGATAAACCGCCAGTGTCGTGGCGACCAGGAACAGGAATACGAAGATAATCAGTGCATACGGCGGCGCTTTGCGCTGCTGGACTACGCGTGCCATCGCCAGACTCCTCTTGAGGGTTCCTTCGGTTCCTTCTTAAGGGTATTATCCCCCTTAGTATCGGCAAATTCAACGCTTTTTCCGCACCGCAACGCACCCGGGCCGCTCCACGGGAATCAGCAGCCCAACTTGGCCTGCAGTATCTGGCGGACTCGCGCAGGATCGGCCGCCCCGCCTGATTCTTGCATCACCTGGCCCATCAGAAAGCCAAAGGCCTTCTTCTGCTTCTTGCCCCCACCTCTTGCCTCGGCGACTGCCTGCTCGTTTGCCGCAATTGCCTCATCCACCCACTTCTCGAGCGAATCAGTATCCGTCACGGCCAGCAGGCCCTCCGATTCGGCGATCGCCCTGGGTGAGCACCCGGTCTCAACCATCTTGTCAAGTATCCTGGTCGCAGCCGTCGCGCTTACCTCGCCCGCCACGAGCATCTTGGCCAGTTCCCCAAGGGCGTTCGCCTCGAGGCCAATCTGGGCAATGGTGCAGCCGCGTTCGTTGGCGATGGCGGCGGCCCGGCCAAGAAGGAGGTTCGCGCACTTCTTGGGGTCGGCGCCCGCTTTCACGGCCGCGTCCAGCAGGTCGCCGGTTGGGGGGTCCATTGTCAGGGCATCGGCCTGCTTGAAAGCGAGTTTGTACTCGCTCATGTAGCGTGTACGTCTGGCCAGCGGCAGTTCGCCGATGGTAGCCCGGACGGACTCGCGCCAGTCGCGGTCGATCACGACGGGCGCCAGGTCCGGCTCCAGGAAGTAGCGGTAGTCGTGTGCCTCCTCCTTGGATCGCTGGAAGATGGTCTTTCCGGCGGCATCGTCGTAGCCGCGATTCTGCTTGCCCTGCTTTTCCAGGCTGTAGCCGTCAGGATCGCTCTGCCACTGGCTGTACTGGCGATCGATCTCATATTGCACGGCATTTCCCAGTGCCCGGAAGCTGTTGAGGTTCTTCACCTCGATGATGGGTGTCTTGCAGGTCTTGGGGCCGCGGGTGATGTGCAGGTTGATGTTGGGCTCAAACCGCACGTGCCCCATCTGCATGTTTCCCTCGCTGGCGCCCAGCCAGCGGACCAGCCGCTGAATAGCCCGGGCGTAGGCCATGGTCTGCTCGACACTGTTCATGTCGGGCTCAGATACGATCTCCAGCAGCGGCACGCCCGCGCGGTTCAGGTCGACACCCGTGTGGGCGGGGTTGTCGTGCACGTTCTTGCCGGCGTCTTCCTCCAGGTGCGCACGCAGAATGCGGATCTTGTTCGTCGAGCCGTCGGAAAGGACAACCTCCAAATAGCCGTTACTGCTCAGCGGCAGGTCGTACTGGCTGATCTGATAGTTCTTCGGCAGGTCCGGGTACCAGTAGCTCTTGCGGTCCCACTTGGCCAGCTCGGCCACCTCACACTCCAGGGCCAGGCCCACCTTCATCGCAAGTTCCACGGCCTTTCGGTTCATCACCGGAAGCACCCCGGGCATGCCGATGCACACCGGGCAAACGTTGCTGTTGGGCGGGTCGCCGAATCTGTTGCGGCACCGGCAGAACATCTTCGTAGCCGTTGCCAGCTCAACGTGAATCTCAAGCCCGATGATGGGCTTGACCATGTCATTCGTGTCGACCATCTTGCAGTATCCTGACTCCTAGACCATCGCGGGCTCCAGGCGCGTTACGCCGGAGGCCTTTTCGTACATTCTGGCGGCCCGCAGAACGGTTTCTTCGCTGAAGACCGGGCCGATCAGTTGCATCCCGATCGGCAGGCCGGATGCGCCCAGGCCCGCCGGGATCGAGATTCCCGGCAGACCCGCCAAGTTGAGGCTGATCGTGTAGATGTCGGCCAGGTACATCGTCAGCGGGTCGGCCGTCTTCTCCCCGAGCTTGAAGGCCATCGTGGGCGATACGGGGCACAGCAGCACGTCGCAGTTCTGGAACGCCCTGTCGAAGTCGTCTTTGATCAGGCGGCGGACCTTGAGGGCCTTCAGGTAGTAGGCATCGTAGTAGCCGCTGGACAGGGCATAGGTGCCGAGCATGATTCGCCTTTGCACTTCCTGGCCGAAGCCCTCGGCCCGGCTGCGGGAGTACATGTCTATGATGTCATCGACCTTGGCGCTGGTGCGGTGGCCGTAGTGCACGCCGTCATATCGGGCGAGGTTGCTGGAGGCTTCTGCCATGGCGACGATGTAATAGCAGGCCACGGCGTAGGAGCTGAGGCGGCCGCGGGCGTCCACGTCGATGCGGCTGGTCGGCAGCGAGACCTCGATAACTTTCGCCCCGAGCGACTCGTAGACCCCGGCGGCCTCACGCAGGCATGAGTTTATCTCTGCGTCGAGGGTCTGGGAGTAGAATTCCTTCGGCAGGCCCACGCGCAGGTTTTCGATGGGCTTTTCAAGCCCGCCGAGATAGTCGCCAACCTCTTTGGTGATGGATGTGGAATCTCTTGGATCGTGGCCGGATATCGTCGCCGTCAGCAAGGCGCAGTCGCCTACGTCCCTGGTGATTGGGCCTATCTGGTCCAGGCTGCTGCCGTAGGCAACGAGGCCATATCGGCTGACCCTCCCATAGGTGGGCTTGAACCCCACCACTCCGCAGAATGCCGCCGGTTGGCGGATTGACCCGCCGGTGTCGCTGCCCAGGGCGGCCACGCACAGTCGCGCCGCCACCGCGGCGGCCGAGCCGCCCGATGACCCGCCCGGCACGCGCTCGGTATCCCACGGATTTCGGGTGGGCCCCAGGCTGCTGTTCTCCGTGGAGGATCCCATGGCGAACTCGTCCATGTTGGTCTTTCCGATGATGACGGCGCCGGCGTCGATGAGTTTCTCGACGGCGGTTGCCGTATAGGGCGCCCGAAACCCCGCAAGGATTTTGGACGAACAGGTGGTCTTGCCGTCCGTGGTGCAGATGTTGTCCTTGATTGCGACGGGCAGGCCCGCGAGGGCACCAAGCTGCTTTCCTTGTTGGCCTGCGGCGTCGATCTGTTCGGCGCGCTTCAGCGCGGGCTCGGCCAGCACCTCGTTGAATGCCGCAATTCGCGGCTCTTGTTTCTCAATCGCCGCCAGGTATGCGTTGGTGGCTTCAACGGCCAAAAGGTCGCCTGAGGCGATTGCATCGCGAAGCTCCACGGCGGAAAGATCTGTTATCTCACTCATCGCCGCCCCCGATGACCTTCGGCACTTTGAAGAAGTCCCCGTCGCTGGCCGGCGCATTTGCCAACGCCTCCGCCTGCGAAAGGGACTGCGCCGGTTCATCCGGCGCCAGAACGTTCTGAATCTCCAGGGCGTGCGCCATCGGCTCGATGCCCTCGGTGTCCAGTTCGTTGAGCTTGTCGAAGTATTCGAGGATGGCGGCCAGTTGAACGCTATGGTTGCGGACCTGCTGATCGCTCAGCTCGATGCGGCTGAGCACGCCGATATGGCGTACGAGGTCCAGGTCGATATTCTTGCTCATATTGTTTCTCCGGCGGCCGCCAACAACATGCGGCAGGAGGCTATGATTGGCGATAGCCCCTCTCGTGTCAACGCATCGGACATTTTTTCGTGCCGCGATGATTGACCCGGCCGTGCAGCGAGGGTATATTTAGTGGTTCAGTGTGATTTGGGTTCACCCGGCCTGTTGACTGTTGTCGACCTAAGTGCAGAAGTGCAAGGGATCTGTATGACCAAAGGTGGTGTAGTCGAGGTGGAGGCGATCGTGAAGGCGGCGCTTCCCAATGCCATGTTCCGCCTCCAGATCGAGAGCGGCGGGACCACCCATGAGATCATAGGGCATATCTCGGGCAAGATGCGCCGGCACTACATTCGCATCACGCCCGGTGACATGGTCCTGGTTGAAATGAGTCCCTACGACCTGACGAAAGGTAGAATCATCTACCGGCGGAGATAGGGATGATGGGGGTGTTGAAAAACCCAAAAGCGTTCTCTGATTGGCGTACTCATTCTCCACGAATTACACGAATTGCACGAAGGCAAACGGCACCAGCCCCACCCCGTGGAGCCCGAAGGGCTCAAATTCGAAAGCCCGGGGCAACGCCCCGGGACTTGGGGCCCACCAACATTGAGCCCTGAAGGGGCGACACAAGACGTTGAAGAGGAAGGACTCGTAGCGTCCCCTGGGGACTTCGATGTCGACGAACATCGGTACCCCAGGCGTTGCCTCCCCAGGGGCCTCAGGGCCTGGGGCTGGTGAATACAAGCCCTTCAGGCTTGACGGAAGACAACAAATCGACTTTTTCAACAGCCACCTCAGTATTAGAGGCGCCCCGCGGCGATGTTCCGGTAAGCCCCTTTCAGAACGATTGGGCGGATGCTGTCGGCCGCTTCAATCGGGCCGTTGGTCTCAATCCAGTACCGGTCGATGAACTCCAGCGAGTGGACGTCACCGGCGTTAACGGTGGCCAGTTTGAACCTGTCGGCGGCCAGTTCAACCTCCTGCAACTGCCCCGGCTGGGCCTGGTTGCACGTCTCGTATTCCAGCGCATCGGGCAGGTCTTGCGGGTCAAGGGCGGTCTCGGCGTCTTCCCAGCGGAACGGGTGGGCCAGGATGCTCAGGTGTCCTTCTCGGCGGGCCTTGGCGAGTACAGCGGCTGAATCGTCGTCGAACTCCAGATACTGCGGATCGTTTGTCCCGAGCACGACCAGGTGCCGCAGCGGCAGGTAGCTGATGGTCAGCTCAACGCCGGCGAAGATCTTGATCTGCGGGAACTCGCTCTGGAGTTCATCGATTTCCCCGTCGCTCCAGACGGCGTCATGTTCGGTGATGTACACGGCCTGGTAACCGCAGTACACGCACCTGGACATAAGCTCTTGCGGGGAAGCATAGGAACATGCGCTGTAGCGGCTCGTATGCAGATGCAGCTCGACTTTCATCAGAACTCCGCCGAGCGCGGCGTCCGCGGATACGGAATCACATCCCGGATGTTGGCCATGCCGGTCACAAACTGAACCGTCCGCTCCAGGCCCAGGCCGAAGCCCGCATGCGGTACCGTGCCGTAACGCCGCAGATCCGTGTACCACCAGTACTCCTGGGCGTCTATCCCCGTCGACTTCATCCGTTCGGTCAGAACGTCCAGCCGCTCCTCGCGCTGCGATCCGCCGATGATCTCGCCGATCTTGGGCACGAGCACGTCCATAGCGGCTACCGTGCGAGCGTCGTCGCTCAGGCGCATGTAGAACGGTTTGATGCTCGATGGGTAATCGGTGATTATCACGGGCTTGTTGAAGGTCTCCTCGGTGAGGAATCGCTCGTGTTCGGTCTGGAGGTCGTTTCCCCACTCGACGGGGAATTCCCATTGGCGTTCGGCCTTGGTGAGAATCTCGACGGCCTCGGTGTACGTAATCCGCTCGAAGCTGCTTTCGACAATGTGCGTGAGCGTCTCGATGATGGTCTTGTCGATCCGCTTGTTGAAGAAGGCCATGTCTTCGGGGCATCTTTCCAGGACAGTGCTGAAAATGTAGTGCAGGAACTCCTCAGCCAAGTCCGCGTCGCCGGCCAGGTCGCAAAACGCCATCTCCGGCTCGACCATCCAGAACTCCGCCAGGTGACGAGGTGTGTTCGAGTTCTCAGCGCGGAACGTAGGGCCGAACGTGTAGACGTTTCCCAGCGCGCAGGCGTAGGTCTCTGCCTCGAGTTGGCCGGAAACGGTCAGGTACGTCTGTCGTCCGAAGAAGTCCTGGGTCCAGTCCACGTCGCCGTCGTCGCCGGTGGGACACTTGGCCGGATCGAAAACGGTAGCGCGGAAAAGCTCCCCCGCGCCCTCGCAATCGCTGGCGGTGATTATCGGCGTGTTCACGTAGAGGAACCCGCGCGACTGGAAGAACTCGTGTATGGCCGCGCATATCGCGTTGCGGACACGAGCCACCGCGCCGAACGTGTTTGTCCGGCTGCGAAGGTGCGCCTGCGTCCGGAGGAACTCGAAAGTATGGTGCTTGGGCTGGATCGGGTAGTGCTCGGCGTCGGCTGCGCCGATGAGCCGGACCTCGTCGGCGTGGAGTTCCACACGCTGGCCCTTGGCGGGGCTGTCGACGAGCTTGCCCGTGACAATGACCGAGCAGCCGGCGGTGAGCTGAACGATTTCGCTGTCGTAATTGGGCAGCTTGTTATCGGCCACTGCCTGGATGCAGGCGAGGCACGAACCGTCGTTGATCGTGATGAAGCTGAATCCGCCCTTGCTGCTGCGAAGCGTCCTGGCCCATCCGCCCACCGTCACTTCCTGGCCGACGGGCACGTTCGCCAGAGCATCTCTTATCAGTGTCCTGTTCATGGTGCCTGTGTTTCTCAGTTGCTTATGATCCGCGACCGGCCCTTGCGTGTCAACTCGGACGATGGCACGGCATCATGGACATTGGCTCAGAACCGAGGGGCTGAGCAACACTGGCCTGGGGGTGAGGTAGGTGTGGGTCGACACAAAGGGCTGAGGATCGCCGGGCGCGGGTCGGGTGTGTCCGCGTCAGCCCGAAGGGCTCAACAAGCTACTCGGAGCCTTCCGTTTCCTCTTCCGTTTCTTCTTTCGTTTCTTCTGCCTCCTGGTCCTGCGTCTCTTTCACCTCCAGGTCCTGCGGCTCTTTTGCCTCCAGATCCTGCGTCTCTTTGGCCTCCTGGTCCTCCGGCGGGGTGTAATTGCGTTTTGGCGGTCTTTGGATCATGCCTCTGCTAATGGCCTTGGCCGAGACGTTTATCCTGACCACACTGCCGTCGATAAGGGCGCGAACACGCTGTATGTTCGCCTTGAACTTTCGCTTTGTCTTACCGGTGATTTTGCGCCCCACGCCACCGAGGTACTTGGCCTTGCCGCGTCGGGCGATGGCATGGCCGCTGTGGGTTCGCTTTCCTGTCAATGGACATTGGCGAGGCATCTTCCTGCTCCTGCTGTGCCGTTTGTTTCTCGGCTGAACTAACTCAAATAGTGTAACGCCCGGGGCCGAATCGCACAGGGCGCATCCGCATGTTTCGGGGCTACTCTTCTTCTTCCTCGCCCTTGGAGGCCGCCGCCACTATCTGCTGCTGTACGGTGGCCGGAACCGGACCGTAGTGGCTCAGCTCCATGGTATAGCTTCCCTGTCCGCCCGTTGCCGAGCGAAGCCGGCTGTTATACTGCGTCACCTCCGCCAGCGGGGCCTGGGCCCTCACCAGGCAGATGTTGCCCGGGAGCATTTCCTGCCCGAGTATCTTGCCCCGGCGCCCGGACAGGTCGCTGGCGATGTCGCCCATGTAATTTGCCGGAACCGTGATCTCCATGTTGACTATCGGTTCGAGTATTGTGGGCTTGGCGTTCTTGATCGCGTCGATAAAGGCGAACTTGCCCGCCGCGCGAAAGGCAACTTCCTTCGAGTCCACCGGGTGGTGCTTGCCGTCATAGACGCTCACCCGGACGTCCTCTATCGGATAGCCCGCCACAGCGCCGGTGGACAGCACGTCCTTGATCCCCTTCTCGATCGCCGGCAGATACTGGCGCGGTATCGACTCGCCGTAAAGGTCGTTCACGAACTCGTATCCCTCGCCCCTCGGCATCGGCTCCACTCGCAGGTAGACCTCGCCGAACTGGCCCGCGCCGCCGGTCTGCTTCTTGTGGCGGTGGTGGCCTTCGGCCTTTGTCGTGATAGTCTCCTTGTACGGGATCTTGGGCGGCTTGGTGTCCACATCCAGGTCGAATCGCCCCTTCATCTTCGCCAGCATGATGCGAAGATGCAGGTCCCCGATACCGGAGATGACCGTTTCGTTGGTCTGGATGTCGCGGCTGGCAACGAAGGTGGGATCTTCCTCGGCCAGCTTCGAAAGCGCGCCGGATATCTTCTGCTCGTCGCCGCGGCTCTTGGGGGTCACCGCCAGAGAATACATGGGCGTGGGGCTCGGAGGCGATGCGCGGAACATCGGCGTCCCCTTGGCATGCAGCACGTCGCCCGCCTGGATCTCCTCGACCTTCGCTATGGCGATTATGTCGCCGGCCACCGCCTGCTTGACCTCCTCGGTCTCCTTGCCCTGTACCTTGAACAGGTGTCCGATCTTTGTCGATTTCTTCCCGTCGCGCAGATGGTAGCTGGTCTCGCCGCTTGCCGTGCCCTGAAGGATGCGGACCCAGGCCAGCTTGCCCACAAACGGGTCCGTTGTGATCTTGAACGCCTGGGCGACGAATTCGCCGGCGGCGTCGGCGGCCACCGGAACTTCGTCGGCGTCGTCCTCGGTTCCGCTGCGGACCGGCGCGCCCGCTGCATCCTCCGGGCTGGGGAAGTACCCGGCGACGGCATCCAGCAGTTCGGCCGTCCCGATCTCCGCCTTTGCCACGGTGAACAGTATCGGCACAACCGTGCCCTCGACCATCGCGCGTGCGAATGCGCCGCTGAGCTTCTCGGGGGGTATCTTCTCGCCGCCCAGATATGCCTCCATCATC